>TARA_R110001592_G_scaffold90485_2_pt1 | contig 29322 bp, 16 predicted proteins | sample TARA_R110001592 | Tara Oceans TARA_R110001592 (sample SAMEA4398387) | marine metagenome | biome: Polar Biome; feature: [SRF] surface water layer (ENVO:00010504); material: water (ENVO:00002006), including particulate matter (ENVO:01000060) such as... | depth 5 m | reverse complement strand
ACAGCTTTAAACAGTATGTATCTTAAAAAAATGGGAGAAGAATTAGAGCTTCCTTTTAAATTGTCATTCCATATAAGCAGACATACATTTGCTACCCGGGCATTAAACAATGGCATGAGAATAGAACACGTTTCTAAGCTAATGGACCATTCTGATATAGGTATAACGCAAGTTTATGCAAAAATAATAAGTAGCGAGTTGGACAATGCAGTAGATAAATATATTAATTAGTTTAATTGATGAGTAAAGCAGAAAAAAGAATTACAGACGATCTCTTCAGTGCTTTTAAAAAGTTAGATAAAATCTATGAAGAAAGAGAAAACGAATATAGATATCATGTAAATGTCTATGGAGACTCTGATTCTTTTGAAATTGATTTAGTTTATGATTTGAAATTAAAGCCTCTTCAAGAAGAAGTTTTAAATGAGATTGATAAGGTATATCAAAATGCAAACAATCAAAATATTTATTTTTTTGATTGTTCATTCAAAGTATATAAGAAGTTACTTAAAAACAGAAAAGAGAATTACTTTAAAAATAATCTAGATGCAAATGATTTAGATTTTATCAGTTCAGAAGTTGAATATTTTTCTAAACCAAGTGAAAATAGAGTTTTTGAGGAAAAAGTACAATTTTATTATCATACTTATTTTGAAACTAAAGAATGCTTTGCAATAACTCTCAGGCGTAAATTAGAGTACCTTAATGAGAGTTTAAATATTTATGATCTTCAAGTAGATTTATCAGATTTTAATTGGGCTAATATTAAGTTTAATAATATAAAAATCATTAAAAAGGATAATAAGCAAAATTTAGAGCCTAATAATCCAATGATTACAAATAGCAGTTGGGATTACCCATTAAACAATGAATATCAGTGGTGTGAAATGATTTTAGACTCTTTCAAAACTGTAACTGATAGAAAAAATCCAGAAGCATATTTTAACTCACAATTAAATATTAGAAAAGAGATTCATCCAAAAAATCGTTTCTTTCCTCTGTGCAAAGAATATGCAATTAAATTAAAAGAAACTTTCAAAGAGCTCGCAAAGAACAACAATGAAATACCAAAAAATCCATCATTAAGAGCTAAACAAATTATTAATTGTAAACATATTATAGATCCAGCATATGATCCTTTCAAGAGTCTATTTTCTGAAAAACCTGAAAATAATTCAGGTTTGAAATTCATTATTAATGAAGATGATTTTGATAATATAATTAGCTCAATTGATAAATTAATTAATGAAGTAAATATTTCTGATAAAGAGGGTGTCAAGAATAAAGAAAAACCCACGTTTAAAAATATTATTACAGCAGAAGAAAAAAAAGTATATATTTTAAAATTATTAGAAGACCTATCTATTACGGTTGATGGTCAATCAATCCTAACATCAAGAAAAAAAGGCGCTTTAAGAGGAGTTGTTGAAGCATTAAGAGAATCCAGAATAATTCCAAATATTGGTTTAGCAACGTTGTGTACTATAGTGGCTAGTGAAATTCATTTAGAATTAAAGTCAGAACTTGACGCGTCTACTACTTCTGAACATTATAAAAAAGATACTCTTGTGTACATAAAAAACAATCCACTTCATTAAAAAACATCCATTATAAGGGTTTTATAAGGGTGCACCTTTAGACACTTATGATTGTTGCAATCTTGCGGTATAATTTAAAACATATACCATTATGGAAGCAGTAATTTTAACAACACAACAGTACACAGAATTAGTAAATCGTTTAGACGGACTAAACAAAAAACTAGAAGAAAAGCAAAAAACACCTAGTAACACTTTCCTCGACAATCAAGAACTTATCAAGCTAATGAATATTAGCAAACGTACCGCCCAAACTTGGCGAGATGAGGGTAAGATATCATTCAGTCAGATTAACTCAAAAATCTACTACAGAATGAGTGATGTCCAGAAACTCTTAGATGCTAATTACAAAAAAGCCTTCAATCCAAAAAAAAGAAACTATTAGTTTCTGAAAATAAATGTCAATAAACTTTTTGAATTATTAAATTTTAAACTAAGAGAAAATGAGTGTAATCAATATAAAATATAATCCATATCTAAGGGTCGGAGTGGTTTATTATAAAAAAATAAAAAAACCATTAATAAGTGGTGATAGTTTAGAAACAATATCAAAATGGTCTAAACAAGAAATTATTACAGATGAAGGTGATTCATTTTTAAAAAAAGTACCAAAATATGATGGTTTTTGTACAGTTCCTTCTCATATTAACTACAAACCTGTAATTGATCAGTTTTATAATGAATATAAAGCAGTTAGACACAACTATGAAAAAGGTGAGTATCTTAAAACTGAAGCCTTTTTAAAACATTTGTTTGGAGATCAATATATTTTGTTTCTAGATTATTTAACAATCTTATGGCAGCGTCCAATTCAAATTTTACCAATTCTTTGTTTGGTAAGTACTGAAAGAAAAACAGGTAAAACAACACTGTTATATTGGTTGAAATTAATCTTTCAAGCTAATATGACAACCAATACAAATGAAGACTTTAGAAGTCGTTTTAATTCAGATTGGGTATCTAAATTAATCATTGCGATTGATGAAGTATTGTTAGATAAGCGAGAGGATAGTGAACGTATAAAAAACCTATCTACAACAAAAAATTATAAAGTAGAATCTAAAGGAAAAGACAAAGTAGAAGGAGAATTTTTTGGAAAATTTATTTTGTGTTCCAACAATGAAGATAGTTTTATAAAAATTGATAATAATGAAATTCGCTATTGGGTAGTAAAAGTATCTTCTATTTCTGAAGAAAACCCAAATTTATTGAATGAGTTAAAAAAGGAGCTCCCAAACTTTATGGGCTTTATAAATTCTAGAAAAATAGTATCACCAAATAAAACAAGAATGTGGTTTACAAAAGAACAAATTTATACACCGGCTTTAAAGAAGTTAATGAAAGGAAATATGAGCAGCGTTGCTTCGGAAATTGAATGTGTTTTAAAAGAAGCCTTTATAAAATTCGAGGTAGAGGAATTAAAATATACTATTTCTGATATTGTTGAATTTCTTCTCTACTCAAATATTACAACTACAAAGACCTATGTTTCAAAACTTTTAAAAGATTACTTTAACTTAGGAAACACAAATGGATCATATACTAAATTTGTGATCAACACTTCTAATTCGGCGATAGAACAGGTAAATAGTAAAGGAAGATATTTTACATTTAAAAAATCAGATTTTGATGATGATTAAAATCATTTCAACTTTTTAAAAACAAGCAAGTAACAAGTTGTCAACAAATATATTTTTTTGATTGGTCTTTAGATTAAAACAAAATAAAACTTTCTATTTGTTGACACTTTGTTGTTTTATTGTTATGGCTTTGTTTTGAATAGAATCATAACCTCAACTTTTGTAAATCTAACCCAAAACAAACTACTATGAAGACTCAATTCAAAATAACAGGTAGATATTATACCAAAAACGAATACAAATTCCGTGAAGTTCTAAATATAAAAAAGATAGATTCTAAAATTAAAGCACCCGATTTAATGGTGATTATGATGAACCCTGGTGGTTTTAAACCATTAAATGGAATTGATAACAGTAATACAGAAACACTAGCCAAACCAGACGTTACGCAAAATCAGATTATGAAAATAATGCTGAATGGTAACTTTAAGTATGCAAGAGTCTTGAATCTGTCAGATCTTAGAGAACCTAAGAGCAAAGATTTTTATGATAGAATTGAAGAAATGGATGCCCTAAATATTGCACATTCTATTTTTAATGAATCACGTAAAGAAGGCTTTAATAAGCTATGGGTACCTGATGTACCTGTAATATTTGGCTGGGGTGTAAATCGAAAATTAAAAAATTTGGGTTTAAAAGCTATTGAAAAAACGAAAGTATCAAATCCAATTGGTGTTCAAAAACCAAATACTCATTGGGCATATTACCATCCTTTGCCACCAAATACGAACAAACAAAAAGAAATGGCTAAACAATATTTTTCAACAACATAGTAATTAAGAGAAATATTTTTAAAAGAGTTTTTTAAATTAATAATATTTCTGTAATTGATTTTAATGTATTCTTCTTATTAATTAATATTATAAAAAATTCTAATTTCATGCTAATTTGTGAAAAAAAAACAATAATTTTAGAATCAATAAAAAAAATTGCTCAGACAACCTTAATTCAAGGGTTGTCTTATTTCTATTTTGTATTTTTATGGGTAAATTAACTGTCATTGATTTTTTTTGTGGAGCTGGAGGTTTTTCTGAAGGATTTAAACAAATGGGTTTTCAAATTATTAAAGGTTACGATAACTGGCAACCTGCAATTAATACATTTAACCATAATTTTGGAACTGATTCTAAAGTTGAAAACATATTAAATTTTATAGATTCTGTTGAAAAAATAAATCAATTACCACGTACTGAAATTATAATTGGGTCTCCACCATGTGTTTCATTTTCAAGCTCAAATAAGTCAGGTAAAGCTGATAAGTCTTTGGGTTTAGATTTAACAAAGTGCTTTTTAAGAATAGTAGCTGTTAAGAAACATCAGAAAGGTTCTATTTTAAAAGCTTGGTTCATGGAAAATGTTGCTAATTCAAAAAAATATGTAAGCCAAAAATATTCTTTTAAAGATTTAGATCTTACAGATTGGGCAATCATGAACGGTAAAGACCCTAATGCAGAGGCTTTAAACCTTAAAGACAATACCGAAATAATTAACTCGGCTGATTACGGATCATATCAGGCAAGAAAAAGAGCAATTTCTGGTGAAATCATTTCATCCAAAAAATTTGATATCCCAAAACCTACACATTCAAATATTGAAGAAGATAATTTACTGAATTGGAATACATTGGGGGAATTAATAGAAAACATACCATCTCCTATTTCTAAAGGGTCCGATTTTGAGATAAAAGACCCTGTTTATAAAGAAATAAAACTAAAGCAAAGTGATATTACTGATCATTTTTATGATAGCGGTTTATACAAAAGTGAATGGCGCCAATCTAAGGAACATAAAATTAATCACTATTGTATGGGGAAAATGTCATTCCCAGAAAACCTTAATAAACCCAGTAGAACAATTACTGCTACAAAAAGTGGTACATCTCGTGAGGCATTAATTTATAAATCAGAATATAATAGAAGAGGCAATGGTGAATATAGAACTCCTACTGTGCGTGAGGCTTCGAGTATCATGGGTTTTCCTTTTACATATCAGTTTCTAGGGAGTATTAATTCTAAATGGCGATTAGTAGGAAATGCTGTTTGTCCTTCGGTTAGTAGAGCGTTAGCTAATGAAGTTCTACTAAGTTTAAATATGAAGCCTCCTAAAAGATTAAAACTAAATAAAAAGATAAATTTTGTTGAAGTAGAGAATCTAAATGATTTTAAAGAGAAACCATTTGACAAACAACCTAAAAGGACTAAAGATTCGAGGTTCAGAAGGCATCCAATTAAAGCTGGAAATTTAACCGTGACATTGTCAAACTATGATATTGTAAAAAAATCAAAAGTAAAAAACAAATGGTTTACATCAATTCAATATGGAACAGGTATAAATTTTAAAAATCAAGTAGTACAGGATGATTATTATAAAGAAATTGAACATTTGTTGAATAAGAATAAACAAGGAAAACATTTTATAAAAATAATCAATAATGGTTTTTCAGAAAAAATTGCTGATGCTTTTAATTTACAGAAAATGTATGAGTTACAGGAATCTATAGGTAATTATAAAGAACCTACAGAATTGGTTAACGAGGTGAATACAATTATTAAAAACATAAACTTAGATAATAACTTACTTAAACAACAAGAAAGAAAAATATTTGCGTATAAGGATGAAATTCCAATGGAACAATTATTTGCCCTATACGCTATAAATAAAATTGCATCAGTAGCTAACGAAAAAGAAGTAACCTATGCCAATAACATTATTAAATAATTATCCGGAAAATAACCTTGAAAAAAGTATAACAAAAAAAGACAGCTCACCTCTTTATGGGGAAATATGGGTATATCGTCAATTTTTAAAATTTAATGAGTATAATCTTTTAGAAAATGAATCTTGGTTTTTAAAACATGATTACAACTTATCAACTCATCCTGCTGCTAGCAAAGTTGAAGGGCAAATAGATTTTGTGTTAATTTCAAAATATGGAGTATTAATTATTGAAGTAAAAGGCGGTGGTTTAAGGGTGGATAATAATGATAAGTATTTCTCTTATAATAAACAAGGTGAATATGAAACTCAGAACCCTTTTAATCAGGCAAAAGAATACACTCATACATTAAATGATCTTATTACAGATCATGGTGTTTTTGTATACAGAGGGGTTGTTTTACCGCATGAAGCAGGTTTTAATTTGATAGGTCCACAATTAGAAGGTTATAAGAATTTATTTTTTTCAAAAAGAGATTTTTTAAATTTAACGGAAGAAGATGATGATAAGGCAATAAATAAAATTTTCTTTAACTTTTTAATAGATTTAGCTAAAACTTCACGAAGTAAAATTATAAAAGAGTTAAATCCTGGTTGGACAACTGATAAAATAAGTCATAAGAGGTTTGACAAATATCCAGAACTTTCATCAAAGAAAATAAAATCTCTTAAATCACAGTTATTTCCGTCTCAATCTTCATATGGATATAATCCCGAAAGAATTAATTCAGAAATCATACTAAAGGAAAACTATGAGACTTTAAAAGGCTTAAGAAGAAATCGAAAGGTTTTAATTCAAGGAGCACCAGGTACTGGAAAAACAGTTTTAGCTAAAAAATTCTTAGCGGAAAATATATTGATGCAGCAAAAGGGCATATACTATTGTGCAAATAAATTAATAAAGTCAAAAATTGAACATTCTATTATTAGAGACTATGGGGTAAATGAGAGTTTAATTAATTTTAAAGTTTATTCCAATAATGCTATAAATGAAAATTTACCCGATGAAATAGATTTTATAATTTTCGATGAAGCTCAAGAGTATTTTAATAAGGGGTTATTTGAGATCATAGAAAAATTTGAAAAAAAAATGGAACTTCCTAAATTGTTAGTTCTTTATGACCCAAAACAAACAATAATTTACAATTTTAGTGATATATCTTTTTACACAGATTTTTATATCGAGAATGGTTTTACGCACTATTTGTTTGATGAAACTCACAGATGCGGACAAAATAAAAACATAATAACTATTTCCAATGATATACTTTACAGTAAAAAAACTAAAGAAGACAAAAATGTTGAATTATTAGAGAATAAGTTAAGGGTAATTAAAGAAATTATTGATGAACGTAAATTCTTAAACTCAGAAAAAATAATGTTAATTCATAGTGCACTAATTCCATCTTTTAAAGAAATCGCTTATGATTATTTTAAAGATGAGTTAGAGGAACTTGTAGATAATAACATCAACATTCCATCTTCTAAAATAAGGTTTACAACACCAATTAAATATAGGGGCTTAGAAAACAAATCTATTTACTTAATAACGGATGAATTAAATGAAAAATCTAAAGTGCAAAACTATGTAGCTGTTACAAGAGCGATGGATGCAGTTAAAATTATCTTATGGAGAAATTAACTTTTACATCTATTCATAATTTAATAATCGAAGTATTAGAGATAAGTGATAATAAAAAGTTAGAAATCATTGGGTTGTGGTATTTTAATTTTTTAAAATCAGATGAAACTGAAGTTTCTTTAAAGCTTCCTGAATTTGAACTTGGCTTTTCAAAATTAGCATATGACTACATTCGAAATTTCACATTGGCATTTAATTTATTAAATAAAGAAGAAATTTTAAATTTTGAAAATACGTGCTTGTTCGATTTTTTTAATTACAAAAAAAAGCAAAACAATCCCCCAAAAAACTACGTTTTACCATATAATGAAAATGTTGACGAAATTATTAAATGGGGATCAGACACAATAGTAGATAAAAATAGATTTCTTCCTGTCTTTAACGAAAATCAAATTTGCACTAATGATGATTGTAAAAACATTTATGATTCTCTCCAACTTCTGAAGGCCTTAATGAATAAACGCCTAATTAAATATCCTGTGCTAATTGATTTAGAAGAGGATTTAACATTAGTATTTGATTGTTTTAATAAAAAGCCTAAAGCTGATGAAAAACCAAAAGAACTTATTTTAGAAAAAACTGTATTCACTAGAGATAAGTTAGATAAAGATACAGCTGCAGAAAAAGAAGAAGAATTATTAGAAGAAAACATTAAATATAGAATTAATTTAAAATATCCTAACGCTAAAGAACCACATTCTTATTTACTTGAAGAAGTTGGTATAAAGCGTTTTAATTTGATATTTAATAATCGCTTTTATATTAGTGAAGAGAATTCATTAAAAAATGATATTATTTTATTGCCAAATGAATATGTTAGAACCCAAAATCAGCTCAAAGAACTAGTTGAGATTCCAGATTTTGAAATAATTCAGACAAACCATAATCAGAATTTGTTTTATCTTTTGAAAGAATTAAAAGAAAGTTGGAAAAACCTTAACCTCAATAAATATCAATACCCTTTTCCAAAATACTGGTTTTTATTTATTAACCCTAGTCTTTCAAAAACGGATTGGATAAATCAATTTATAATTGACTATCCTGCTATCGAAAGTGAGCCAATTATTAAAAAAATTGAATCTATTATTAGTGAATTACACGATTTAAATTGGTTTCAACCTATTGTTAGTAGAATTCAAAATGATAGAATATACTTTCCAGAATTAAAATCTGTAAGAAAAAAAAGGTTAGAAACAATTTTTGATTCATTTAAATATTATTATTTTGACAATTATCCTCACCTCAAATTTATAAATCACTTAGACTCTTTAAATGCTGATGAGAAAATTAATATAGTGAGTTTAAATGCCTTTGATATTTTTGATATAATAAATTTACAACAAGATAATTTCATAAATAAAGTTACAATTTTTGTTCCTGACTTTATGTTTTATTGTTACAACCCTTGGGTTAAAAATCATCTTTTTATTAATCAATCGTTGGCTCTTCAAACAGAAATGAGAAAGGGGTTGGATGCTAATTTTGTAATAAAAAGTGAAAAGTTAAATAAACTTGATGATGAATTAAGACGCTCTGCAATAAAAAATATAAAGGGATATAGAGAAAGGTATCTAATTAAGGAAGAAGAACTTACTAATGAAATAGAAGAGCTAAAAGAAGATGATATTGAATTTCTGCCAGATGAAAATGAAGAAGTTGTAATTAAAAGAAAAAAAGGAAATAAAGTTACTATTACAACAAAAGAAGGGGAACAAATTGTTTTGAAGGGAACAGAACAGGTTTTAGTGCAAAGAGATTATGTATTATATAAGAATGCGGAATCGCTTATAGTAGGAGATTTATTTTTGTTAAATTCAGATTTAAATGAATTACTATCTAATGATAGTTTATTTGATAAGTTGTCTGAAATACCTGATGGAATTAAAGATTTTCAAAGTCGACTATTTAATATTCCAAAGGTGTATAATGTATTAAAAAGACGAAACATTTCTTATAAGAATGAATACCATTTTAAAACAAGATATTTGATCTCGGCAGCTGAATTTGTAGAGGATGATTTAATTATTCCTAGACGGAAAGCGGATTGGGAAATTATTTGTAATTTTTTATCGATTGACTCTAGTGAAATGAATCTTGCATATATCTCTTACTATGGAAGAAAAAAAGAATATAAAATAAAAGAGTTGTATAAATTAGTTGTTGAGCTGTTTGTTAAAAAAGGCTTTTTTGGGTATTCAAATAGTGAAGAAGCATTAAATGAAATAGAAAATATACTAAAGGACTATCAAGATATATTTAGTAACGGAAATGAAGATTTTAATTTACAGGAATTAGCAGAGTCGATTTCAGTTACTCTTGTAAATGAACTAGTTTTTAAAGAAATTAAAAACATAACAATTGCATCGTATGAACAAGTTTATTGATAAAAGAAATAGTTTAGAACAATTTGTAAAAGAACAAATTATTGGACCAGGAGCTTATAATAATCGTTTTTTCTTTTTAAAAGGCTGGGAACAGAATGAATTTAAAGGAAAAAATATAAATGATATTAAAACTTGTCCCGCAATTGAAAATATAAGTGAAGTTATACCCGAAGTACCGGCTTATCAATATAGTTCAGCCATATTATTCCCAGAGACCAGAGAAGTTGTGGCTCATAAGGACATAGAAATTAAGGAAGAAGAATTGGATGAAAGTAATAATACAGAGGTGAATACATCTGCAGATGACGAAGAAATAGTTGAAGATACTTCAGAATCCGTAGTGAGCAAACAACAAAATTATCCAAATTATTTGGGGCTTTCATTTGTTGTTAATGAAAAGGTAGATTTAATAAAAGATTTAAATATTTCTCTTTCTTTTAGAAAATACAGCCTCCGTAAGAAAAAATACTGTTTTGATAGCAAAATAGCGATTCATGTTAAAGAATATCAAAATGAAATAGCCTTAGCAATTAAGAACTATTTTAATACAATATTTAGTTCAGAATTGATAGATGATAACTTATTTATTTATCCAACAGAAATTTTCAATAATGACATTTTATATGAAATAGATTATAAAATGCTCAATAATTATTTTGAAGATAATTTATTAAGCGTTATAAATGATGTTTTTAAAGATGACTTAATTGAATTAAACTCTAAAGATCAAACAACCTATTTTGGTATTAAAGGGGAGTATAATAGACAGTTTTATGCGAAGGCTTCATCTAAAGAATATGGTGGCACTCAATTTCTAAATGTATTTTCATTTTATGATGATACCGTTTTTACATATATCCAAGAACAGTTAAGTAAAGATATTAGCAACTATGCTATTTTTAAAACGCTTATACATAAAATAGAAATTTATAATCAATTGAAAGAGTTGGTTACGCACCTAAAATCAGTTTTCAAGAAAAATAAAGCAACGCCCATTTGGGAATCTAAACATTATAATGAAGTATTAACCCTACCTCCATATGAAGGGAGTCAAAAAATTTACAGATCAAGTGAAATCTCGATAAATGAAAAAAGCACTGATTTAGAAGGCTTGAAATATCTAGTTCAATATTTTAAAAAAGAAAAACAGCTTTTTGTTAAAATAATTATTATTAATAAAAATGAAATAATTTTAAAAGAAGGTGAACCAAAGCAGTTAAACAAAAAGGATGAAGCAAATAAAAAGGCTGTTTTTGGAGTTAAGCTTAAAATTTGTGAAAATAAAAAAAATTGTTTAGAACAGTACAATCCCCCGCAGTTATTAGATTTTGATGAAGAAGATAGTTTTAATAAATTACAGTATCGCAAATATTTAGATTACGGAGAAGGTTTTAATACCTCTGTAACTTGGGGTGAATTGAACAATCTTAATTATGTTGCCACTGAGTTTTTACCAACTCAAGAAACACCTGATGTAGGTGTTGTTCCAAGTAAAATAGTGGAAAATAAAGTGGTTCCAAGAATTCAAAATGACGATGTGCTTTCTATGAGGCATTTGTCAACTTTGACCGTTGAATCTGTATCAGATGAAAATGTTTTGGAGGGTTTAACTTCTTTTATTGAAGCTTACGGTGGTAGTAATGGGTGGATACTTGAAAACCAAGCAGAAATTAGTACGAATGCAAAAGGCTTAGATGATAAAAGCATTAACTTACTAAATAGGCAGTTACTAGCTTGTGAAAAAGATTATAAAAGACTAAAAAGAAATATAGAATTATTACGAAAGAATCCAATTGCAATTGCTGCATTTAGAACAATGAATACAGCAATGTTTATGCAATTACATCATAGTATAAATGTAAAGGATACAATTCCATTTGTGCCCAATCCAAATAGTGAAAGTTACTATAAAAACGTACCAATAATTGATAAAGAAGGAAAGACTTATGACTATAAATGGCGTCCATTCCAGTTAGGCTTTATTTTATTAAATATAGATGCTTTTGTACAGCCAGAAAGTAATGACACCACTGTAGATGATGTTTTTAAGTTAGGTTGGCCAGAAAGGAATGAAATTGCAGATATGGTTTGGTTTCCAACTGGAGGTGGTAAAACAGAAGCTTATTTAGGAATTATTGCTTTTACAATTGCGTACAGAAGATTTACAAAAGGAACAAAAGGTAATGGAACAACTGTTTTAATGCGTTACACTTTAAGAATGTTAACCTTACAACAATTTCAACGTGCTACGCTTTTAATATGCGCATTAGAAACAATTAGAAAGGATAATTTTCAAATCCCTTACAATCAAAGGTTAGGTAACGAAAGAATCACTATTGGAATGTTTGTTGGTGGTGGGTTACTACCTAACAAGTGGGTGTCTACAGGAGAAAATAAAGGTATGGTAGGTGTGTTAAAAGATATTTCAGAACAAATTTCTAAAAACAAAAAAATTATAACTAGCCTTCCTTTTACGTATTGTCCTTGGTGTGGTGGTGATTTATTTGTTAAGGAAAATTTACCAAATATTTTACCTAACCATACAAAACAAGGAAATAATTATGGAATAGGAGATCAATTAGATATTGCTTGTAATTCTAAAGGATGCACATTTCATAGTAAACGATCTTCTGAAAGTAATAGTTTGCCATTAAGGTTGTTTGACGAAGACATTTATAAATACCCACCTACGCTTATATTTGGTACCGTAGATAAATTTGCTTCTTTTGCTAATAAAGTTTCCAATAAAACAGAAGAAAGGAATGCCGATTCAAGAAGACTTGTAGGGAAAGGTTATGGAGGAGCAAGATTGTCAGAACGTGATGTTCTACCACCCGAATTAATTATTCAAGATGAATTACATTTATTATTAGGTCCTTTAGGTACTTCTGTAGGTTTATTTGAAAAAAGTATTGATAAGTTATGTACCTATACCAATGAAAACAACCAAAAAATTAAGCCGAAAATTGTAACCTCCACGGCTACAACTAGAAATACAGACAAGCAAGTATTTGCGCTATTTACCAGGCGTACAGAAATATTCCCTAAGCAAGGTATATTTTGTGACGATTCTTTTTTCGCTTTTTACAAAAGAAAAAAAACAAATGTAGATGAATATGAATCCAAAAGAAAATATGTAGGGTTATTACCAATAGGAAAAACACAAGTATGGATGCAATTGAGACTAGCATCAATTACGCTTACCCATCGGTTAAAATATTTAAAGGAAAACTTTACCATAGATAAACTATTTGAAAATCCAGAAGTTTCTGATGAATTAAAACAAGTGTTTAATTACTATCATACTGTTTTGGGTTATTATAATAGTTTAAAAGATGTTGGAAAAACACAATCTCAACTTAGCCACTATTTACCAGGTGATGTTAATTATGTTATAAAAAACACGATTCCTTGGAGTTTTGTGGATAAATTTATAAGAAAAGAAAAGGAAATAAGGGATTCCGAATTAACGGGTAGGTTAAAAGGAGAAGAAGTTAAGACGAATCTAGCCGATATTGAAAAAAATTGGGAGTTAGTATCTAAAAAGAATGGCAACTATTATCTAAATGTGGATAATCCACCAGAATTCATAATTGCAACAAATATGATTTCCGTTGGTATTGATGTGTCAAGGTTTAATACGATGATTATTAGCTCAATGCCAAGAAATATAGCTGAATATATACAAGCATCTAGTAGGGTTGCTCGTGATGAAGATGGTATTGTATTTACCATTCATCATCCTTTTAGATCTAGAGATATTTCTCATTATCAAAAATTTAAAGAATTTCACGAAAAGTTTTATAGTTATGTAGAACCTATTTCGGTGACACCTTTTGCAAGCAAGGCGCTTGATAGATATTTGGCAATGTATGTCGTCGTTTTAGTACGACATAATATTGACGGTTTAATGAATAACGAAGATGCGGTAAACATTAACAATGATAAAATTAAAGAGATTGAGAAAATGATTAAAGCTGATTTGCTTGAAATTTTATCAAACTCCAAAAAATTAGAACAGTATTTATCTGAAGACAGAACTTATAGTGTAAAGTCAAGTATTGATGGTATAATTTCTTCTGAAGAGATTGAAGATGTTGAAAAAAAGTTAAATAAATTATTGCAAAATTGGAGAGAAACTGTTTTCCCAGATACAGATACTAAAAAGGATATTGTATATAGAAAAGAGAGAATTCCAAATGATTCCCTCTTTACTACAATTAGAGATGATAATTTTCCCAAAAAATGGAAAGTAGGTCAATCACTACGAGAAATTGGCGCATCCATAGTAATAAAAACAGTACAACAATAAGATTATGGCAGTAAAAACATTACTTAACAATACCCAAGCAAACGAAGCTGTAAGTAAATATAAATTATTATCAGCCTATGGAGGGCCTGGGTCTTTAGTGCATACACAATATGGTAGTATTATTATTTCTTGTATTGAAGAATGGGGGTTTTTAAAAAAAGTTATAGAGTTGCATGAGGTGGCAGTTAGTAACCCAAAATTAAAAACCGAAGCAGAACAAAAAGAATATGTGGAATTCGAAGCTAAACTTAGCAGTAATGGTTCAATTACTATTTCTAACGATTACCGATTAATTCAAGCTTTAAGAGATAGAAAAAAATTAATAAACCTTAAATACTTATCACTAATTCCCGATTTAAGTTTAAACGAATTTGGAAATACCATAAAAGAAACATTAGGTGCTACATTTAGCATTCCAAGTACATTTATGCCAAAAATTTTTAAGGATAAAACGCATAATTATAAAAGCTATGCTGAATGGTTTAATTTTTGGGTTGCATCTAATGAAAATGATCCACATGGAAATAAATTTTTCCCTCCTAAAAAATATTATAATGAGGAATTAATACAAGATAATATTATTTTAATATGTGAGCGTGGGCATATTAGTGATTTTCCTTGGTCAAAATTTCTTAGATGGCGTAAAGATTTTCCTCTTGGTATTTTAAAAAATGAAGCCGTTGATTTATTTACCAGTCAACATTGTTGTGGCTCAGATGATAGGCCAACTTCAAAAATTAAAATTACTTCAAATACTGCAAATGCTTCAGGGTTTGATGGGAAGTACTTAAAATGTGATAATTGTGGTAAAAGCACCTCTTTACAGGGTTTAATGAGTGTTAAAATAAAATGCCCAGGGCATACGCCTTGGGAAGATTCAACGGTTGGGAGATATGATTATTCAGGGAATAATCATATTAGAAATGGACAGCCTAGAACAGAAAAATGTACTACTCCAAAACCCATGAAGGTAGCACTTACTACAGGGAATAATTTATATTATTCAAGAATTACTTCAAGTATATTTTTGCCAATTGATTTGTATAAAGACGAAATTGAATTAAAACTCGAAAAGTTAGAAATTCAAAAAAAAGATGCTATGAGAAATGACAATCTTGAATTGGCCATAGAACTTAAAAAAGAAATAGAATTATTAATTAAGGAAAAGCCTCAAGAACTTAAAGAAGAGCTCAGTGATAAGGAAAAAGAAGTACTGTTTAGATTTCAAGAGTTCAAAGCTTTTCGTGAAAAATCTGTAGAAGAAATTAATACTAGTGAGAATGATTTAAAAGTTAGAGATGTAACCGAGGAATTAGATAATGAGTATAATGATTATTTTAATAAAGTATTAAGGATTGATACTATGAAAATAACTTCTGCTCAGTTAGATTTTTCTAGAGTTTTTCCTGCAGATGCAGATGCTCCTGAATTGATTTCTAAGAACATATTTAGAAGTAAAAGACCAGAAAACGTAATAGTTTATCCAGTAGTGGAGAATTTTGGGGAAGGTATTTTCTTTTCTTTTAATGAAAATAAACTAGATGAATACTTGGATTCGGAAGGTGGTACAGAGATTATAGGAAGACTCCAAGAAAACTTCTCTAAGTTAATGGAGGGTAGTAATTCTTTTAATAAAGGCGCTATTGAATATGGAGAATCAATGAATTGGCAATTGTATTTGGTTCATTCTTTTACACACTTAATAATGCGTGAATTAGAATTTAGGTGTGGCTATCCAACTGCTTCGTTATCAGAAAGAATTTATGTTTCTAATGATGATAAATATAAAATGAATGGATGCTTAATATATACGGCTGAAGGAGCTGAAGGTAGTATGGGTGGTTTAATTGCTCAAACACGAAAGAAAAATTTAAACAATTTAATAAAAAGTGCATTACATCGAGCTACAATATGCCACAGCGATCCACTATGCTGGGAATCTAAGGGTCAAGGTTTATTTGATTTAAACTTTGCATCGTGTTTTTCTTGCAGTTTAGTAAGTGAAACATCATGTGAACACAGAAATTTATATCTTGATCGTCAAATTTTAGTAGATTCTGAAAATGGATTTTTTAAAGATATTATCAACTAAATTTATTTTATTATGAGTTTCTATTCAGATAATGAAAATTTTATTAAAATTAAACTTCTTTCAGAAATGAAGGGATTGTCTGATGAAGAAAAGTTGTCTAAATATGTAAACATAAAAGTAGAAACAAGAAAAAGACTTAAAAAAGCATATTCATCATCTGAGGATTTATGTAAGTTTTATGAAGAGGCTTTTGCACATGTTCTCTTTTTTGAACAAGAATTTTTAATAATAAACTTATTTTTTGAGAAGGAGTGTAACAGTATTTTTAATTATATAAAATTTGGAGAATTATCTGAATTACAATTAGATACAGTAAATTTATTTTCTTATAAGTTTATCAATCATATGAATAATTGTTTTTCTGAAGATGAGGTTTCAGAATTTTTAAAAGTGGAATTAACAGAATTATTGTCTTTAGAAAAAAGTGATTGGGATTCTTTAATTCTAAATCGTAATTCTATAGTAAAAAAGTATGCGCTCTGGCTAATAGAGTCGAATAGAACGAAGATTAATTCTAAAGTAAATATTTTTAGCTATTTGTTATTTTGTAAAATTTGGAATTACTTCGAAAGTTATAATGAACACTTTGATAGTAAAGCAATTGTTTTTTATAATTCATTAAATGAAAAATTTACTGAATTATTAAATAAGGAAGTGTATGTCAATTTAAATCAGATAGTAGTTGAAATACAAATAGGTATGCAAGGTTTACTTTTTAAAGATTTAACTTATTATCCAATTTTAGACAATCATACGCAATCAAGTAATGGGTATATTTTACAACGTAATAAATTTAATGAAAATGTGAAGCTATCAGAGTTTCTTTGCAAATCTTATGCTAAAGAATCAATTGTAACTATTTTTAAAATGATGATTGGAAAAGAAGTAGTTTTTTCTGACAGGCTTCAAAAAGAGATAAATGAAAAATTGAATAGAAATATACTTCCAAGTGAAAAAGAGCTAGAAGAGATAGTAAATTTAGAACTTGAAGGAAGACAAAATGAAATCAGGTATGATTTTTTGAAAAGATTATACATTTTTTAAAAAAAAAATAAAGCTATGAGTGAAGAAGAATATTTAGAAAAATTAGTAAACGATTTTGGTGAAATTAATGGCTATACAAATGATGAGAAAAATGAATTCTCAGGTGTGTTGAAAAAATTGATTACTATAAATGAGAATGATGGTTCTTATGAAGAGATTATTAAAATTATAATTGAGCAATAATGATAAAATCCATCGACTATAAATTAACCAAACAACCAGGTACAATTTCTGAAGAAATTTTTAAACCAAATAGTAATCTTATCGATTTCATTAAAAATAGAGAGAAAGATGATTCACGGATATTTGTTATAAAGGCATCAAATAGTTCTGGTAAAAGCTTTCTTTTAAATAGCATTGCTTATGCATTTAAAGCTCTTGACTTACCTGAAGATGAGCTTTCACCTACGTTAAGACGATCATTAAATTATCTAATTGACAAAGAACATCAAGAAATTGATTTTGAAATTAATATAAATGATCCGGACGGTTTTAAAATCAATAGTAAATTCAGCCATTTAGATGAAAATGAAATAAAAATAATTAAAGAAGATGGTTTTACTGAGGTAATAGATTCAAATATCTTTTCAAGTAAGTATAAATTATTATATGATATTCCAGAAAATCCGCTTGATAGAATTTATAAATTATTAAAATCAATTAAAGAATTTAATACTGATATTTTAGAACAACTCAATCCTTTAGATATAAAAATGAGTGGCATTCTTAAATCAATAAAAGATGAAAGAGATGAAATAGTTATTAAAAAAATTCAAGATAGGATCAATAGTAATCTAAATTTACAAACCAATTATAATAAAAGATTAACTGATGTAAAAGAAAAGTTAAAGGATTTAGAAAATTATGACAGCTTAATAAAACTTAAAAAAAACTTAGAAAGTAAAGTTCGCAAAGAAATTGACTATAGTAAGATTGAAAAGGATTTACGATTGTTAAAGCCTAATTCTAATGCAAAAGGCAATACTGATTATAAAAAAAAGATTTCAGTTCTTAAAAAAGAAATTATGGGGCTACATATCTCTGGTCTATTAGTCTCATGTAAGGAAGAAATAACTGACAATACATATTATGAAAAATTCACCAACAGTTTCTCTAAGACTGATATCAATTTGTTTAACTATTTATTTGATAATCCAGAATTGATAATAAATGACTTGTTAGTGAATGATATAGAAAAGATATCTAGTTTTTTAAAAGCATTAGAAACTTTTAAAAATATTTCTTTGGAAAAGGTTTTCGTAATCCTTAAATCTGAATTTAACGAGTTTGACTATAGGCTGATTAAAGACTTAAAAAATGCATTTTCTAAATATCAAGAGAGCAATCAGGAAAGTGGAATTGTTAAAGGATTATTCGAAAAAAAATCAGATTTAATTTTAAAAGAATTGGAGGTGCATGAAAATAAACTTGGTGTCCTTGATGATTTAAATCAAATGCAAAAAGAATTGAATATCATTATAAGTAAGCTTGTAATAAATATTAAAAAAGGATCTGAATTTTCAAAAAAACTATCAAAAGAAATTTCTAAAAACAATAATGGTGAAAATAATAGTTATGATAAAACGCTAGAAAGAGCAAATAATATTAAAGAATCTATTAATAGAGATAAAATAGAAATTGATAGATTAAGAAATATTCTTGAAACGAATGGGATTCAATTATCTGTCCTAAATGATGTTAAAAGCAGTGAATCTTTGCGGGAAAATTTATATTTTAAAAATAGTTATTTTAAAGGAAGAGAAAAAGAACAAATAGAAGATTACAAAAAAGAAATTAAAAAAGAGGAGTTGCTATTGGTTCGTTTAGATAAATCATTGTTAGACGATAATGTAAAATTTAAAGTAGAGGATTCAAAGCAGTCATCTCAGTATGCCTTAAACCATAGAGAAATTCAAGTATTCAGTAATAAGTTAAGTTTTTTTACAAAATATATGGCTCAAAGAAATGCTCTAATAAGTGATAATGGTGCACTAAAATCTGATGATTCAATAGAATACAAATCTTACATGAAAATTATAGGAGAATATGTAGCGTCACTTATGGGTAATAAAATTATTTATCAAGACAGTAATGTTGATATTGCTTATATAGATTATTCAAGTAAAACACCTTATTTTGTAACTCCAGAAAACAAAAGAATAGCTTTTTCAGACTTTAGTGGTGGGCAAGGATCCAGTAATTACTTAAAAGCAAAACTAAATATAAACGAAGAACGTAAATTTATTGTACTAATTGATGAAATTGCCAATATGGATAATAAATCACTTGATATCGTGATAAATAGATTAAAAGAATTAGACAATAATAATAAATTATTACTTGCGATTTTGGTAGAACCTGCAAAGGAACCGAATACATTTAACATAAGAGCTTATTAAAAAGATGGACAAAGAACTAAATGACTTAAAAAAAATACTACAATCTAATTTTATCGAAATTGGAGATAAAGAAAGTATGAATGCATTAAATAATAATGATGATTCTCTTTTTTTATCAATTACTGAGTGCGGTTTAAAATGGCAAAAAAAGAAAATTGAAAGTCTATTTGAAGTAAGCTCTATAAATAAAGAAGAATTTGAAAGTGAAGTCTTTAAAAAATGCATTGAATCTGAATATATTTCTGAATGCCTTAAGCCTTCTAAAAATAATTTTTACTTTATAAATTTAAGTGGTTTATATTATCTAGAATCAAAAAAAAATAAAAACCTTAAAACCTTAATAGTTAAAAAATTACAAGATAACTTTTACAAAGAAATTAAATGGGTTTTAAAAGATGAAGAAAAACTAATTGTTAGCTTATTAATAATTTTTAATGCATTTAGCGAAGAAAAATCTTTCGAATTCACAACGAATAATGAAACTAAAGTATGGGAGTTTATGAAAGAAGACTTAAGTCGCGGTTTAGCTAATCTTGGGATTTGTCAATCCTTTCAAGATAAGATTGATGCAAAAAGCACAAAATATGCTTCAGGTAAAAACTTTCTTTCAGGACAGCCAAGTATATTATCACGAACTGGTTTGTTTATACCCAATAATGGGCGTTATTATTTAGACCTAAAAGTTGAAGCTGATTTCGATTTTTTAGCTTCTTTGTTATTTAATGGCTATGGATACAGTGAAAAATTAGCTTATGTTGAATTGCTGGAAAAGTTAGGTAGAGATCTTTTTATGAATTCTGTATTAGAAGATATTTTTGATTTTAATGATCGATTAAGAAGTATAATTTTGCATTAATAATTAAATATGAAGACTATTTTTATATTAGTGTTATTTATTAATTCTTGTTTTGTTGATTCAAATAATTCACTCAAATTAATTAAAATTTAAATATTTTAACCCAAAATGGTCAGTAACCTATATAAGTTATATCGAAAATCAACGAGTGATAGAAACCTTCTCGAAGATTATAATACAGAATGTTTTTCTGGGGTTTTAGGAAATACAGATGTTCATTTTTATTCAAACAATCAAATGTTAATGCAAAAAGGGATTTTAAATGACTAATAAAAAAATAACTGAATAAAAAATAATTTTATTCATATTACAAATTTTTAAATTACTGATATAATAGCTATGAAAAACTATACAGAACAACTTAAAAAGCATTGGAAATCAAGAGACTTAATTTTTATTGCAACTTACACAAAACATAAAGGAAATACTGGGTTTTTTAATAGTTTCATAAATTCAGATAATAAAAAGAGATTGTACTATCTAGAATGCGATGACGTCGAAATTATTGATAAACGCGTTTCATTTTATTATAATAATGGTAATGAACTTATTGATGGTGAATATTATAAAGTTGAATTAGAATATTCGGAAAATTCTAAAAGAAAAAACAACCCATATTCATTAAGTATTAAAAAAATATCGGAATTAAATCAGGATAAAATAAGTAAATTCTTAGAAAAAAATATTGAGGAATCATCAAGCGTAAAATACTTTGGATGCTATTACAAAACAAATGAAACATTTGCAGCATTCAAAAATGTAATATTTAGTGAGTCAGGAGAGGTCTTAATGTTTCAAGGGGAATCACAAAAGGTGTTTGTTTCCCCAAATATTAAGCTTGCTGAAGGAGTTTATTATACATTTTCCATTAAAGAAAATAAAGGAAAATTACCTAATGCGATACCTTCTTCAATTGAGGAGTTAAGTCTTAACCCTTATCAAGAATATATTCGCTTACGTTTTGAAAGGCTCAATAATCCTGAGGCTAACAAGATGATAGCTAATTTGATGCGTGAGATTGGGAAAGGTATGTATTCTTCTAAACAACGTATGATTTTTGAGCTACTACAAAATGCTGATGATGCCCCAGGAAAAGAAAAAGTTGAATTCCATATTGATATTAATGGTGATTATTTCTTTATTATGCACGATGGAGCGCCTTTCAATAAGGATGATATTGAAGCTATTACAAGTGCTGCTGAAAGCACCAAAAGGGGAGATAACAAAAAAACAGGTTATAAGGGGATTGGTTTTAAATCTGTATTTACAGATAGCTCAGAAGTATGGTTAAAATCAGGGGGCTACCAGTTTGCATTTCTTAGAAATTGTGCGCTTTTTGAAAATTTTGATAACTTCTATTTTAGTAGTAAAAGATATAAAGACCACCCAGAGTTTGTTGAAGAAGATAAACTAAAGTTTAGAAATCAGCGTTTACGTTTTAATGGTTCAACAGATATACCTTGGCAAGTAATTCCTATTTGGCATAATAAGTTACCAAATGAGTTTAATGATAGTAATTTTAATAATTTTAATAATCCCGTTCAATTTGCTTTAAAACTTGGAGAAGATAATATTGAAGAATATAAAACGGCCATAGATAGTATTGTTAAACGTCCACAATTCTTATTGTTTTTAAGAAATACTTCTAAATTTAGATCTCCTAAAAATGGTGTTACTGTTTCTCGCACAGATAATAATAATGTTATAGAAATTGAAAAAAGCAAAGTTAAATTTCTTAATAATGAAAGGGAACAACATCAGGATTTATTCTATTATACGAAACAAATATTTGAGGACATATTAGTATCTGACGAGGCCTTTTCTAAATTGAATATTGGTTTAAGAAAGCAATCAAAAATCAACGATTATAATGAAATATCTTATTACTTCACTGATTTAGAAAATAGAGTAATTGAAACAATACCGCCCAAACTAGCATCTGCTATTAAAACTGAAATTTCGTTTGGAATCTCATTAATTGACAACAAAATTTCTCCTGAAAAAGAATACATAAAAGGTCTTCCTAGGTATTCCAGCCTATTTACATATTTACCTATGGAAGATACTAGGTTTCAACTTCCTTTCTTGGTGAATGCAGATTTTGTACCATCATCTGATCGTCAACGTATTCAAGGAGACAACCTCTGGAATAAGTACATTATGATAAAGGTTGCAGAGAAGCACATAGATACATTGGCATTCTATGCTACAGAATTTATCAAAGACAATTCTCTCAATAGTTCATATCTATCTTTATTGCTAAAGGACTTAATACCAGAAGATGAAACTGCTCAACAAATTATTAATAGCTATAATCAAAAGTACCTAGATAAGTTAGTAGTCCAAGAGGTTGTTGTAAACGATAAAAATGAACTTCAACTATTATCAGATACAATTATAGATGACTCAGGTTTGATAGAACTATTTGGAAACGATATATTTTATGAAATAGTAGCGACTGATAAACAATTACCACATTCAAACCTTGAAATTAGCTATCTAAAGGATTATGAATATTTGAATGTAGAATTAATTGATTTGAAGCAATTGGCAGAACAAATTACTCCAGAAATTTGTGAAAGATTAGGAGAGATAATTGCACAAAAATCACTTTATGATAACCCAGAACTATTAAAATGGTTGAATAAGTTGGTGAAATACATTCCAGGTTTTTTTAGGATGATTCCTTTCATTCTGCATAATAATTCACCGTTTTCTTTGGAGCTTCTAATAGATGAAGACGGTGTTTGGTTAATAAATGAGCATACTTCGCAATATGCTACACTTATAGATGAGTTGGGGTATCACACTGTCCAACTAAATCTTGACAAATATTCAAAAATTAAAGAATACCTGCATAGTTTCAATGGCTATATAAATGATAAAACGCTTACCTACGAGAGAATAGCTTCAAATTCAAATCTTCATAAATTGCCTATTTCATCAAAACTAAAGCTGATTGATTTCTTTCAAAATAGCTCCTTTATGGTTGGAATTGGTGAAACAAAATACTATAGTGAATTAGCGTTATTTGTTGATGAGGATAATAATCCTCGCCCATTGCAACAATTACTGAGTCACCAAGAACCTTTAGGCCTAAACAGCATACTAAAGTTTAGAATTAAAGAGGAAGAATTTAAGAGCCTTCCTGAGGCTTTAAAAAAGGAATTGATAGCAAAAAAAGAAATTTTTATATCCTTTATTCTTGATGAAGATTTATTTGAGGAATGGTCGCTACATTTTGAAACAGAAAGCATCAATAGTTATGTAAGTGATTTAAAGGATATATACAGTTGGATTGATGATCCAGATGAAATATCAAGTGCTGCGTGGGCTTCAATTCCTTGGTTATTTATAGATGATGAGACAAGGTTTATAACCACTGATAAGGTGTATTGGTCAAAAGCTTTTAATAATTTATCAGCCGATAAATTTGAAGCTATTAAGACTGTATTGCATAGTGAAGAGGTTAAAATACTTCCAGTTCAAGAATGTGGGTTATTAATTATAGCGTTCCCAATAAAAACTGATGACAGTTCAGAAATAGATTGGTTAGAAGTTGAAGAACTTGAAATGCTAGTAGCAAATACACTATTAGATTGGATGGAAGACGATGGCGGGTTTCGAGACTTCTTTAAAAACTATATGTTAGTTGCAAATACTAATAACACTTATGAGATTGAGGAAATTGAGGATGTAAAAATTTTTGATGGTTCAAATAAAGACTTAACGACTTATATACAGTCAAATATAGAACTTTCTTCATTGTTTAGTGAACTGGATAAAAACATATGTAGTGATAATCGATATAAAATAGGGTTACTTCAGGGAGAGCAATTAGTAAAAGCTATAATAGATTCTGGAAAGTTTGATCATGGATTAGCTATACACCTTCCCAATAATATTTCATTTGAACTTTTAAATAGTTTCATTGTCAATTTACCTAATCTTTCACTTAAAACGGATAAAGAATATGACAGTAACTCTCCAGAACATATAATAGTTTACAGCATACTAAAAACTATTGAAGACACGAATCAAGTACCTAATGAAGATTCTAGCTTGTTTAATGTGTTAAAAAATAAATTATATATTGATGATCAGTCTTTAAAAGATTTTGATACTAGTAATGCCATTTCATTTGGTAGAGGTGAAATTATAAAAGGTTTAAATCTATCAGATGTATTAACAGGGTATAAAGGCGAGTCCGATGTACTTGAAGTAATATTAGAATCTTTTACATCAATATCGAATAAAAGAAAACTTAGAAAATTAATTTTTAAAACACGAATATTAGAATCACAGGAAATTCATTATGAAATAGAAAATGAAGAAGGGCTCTTTTATTCTGAAACTCAAGTGGTTTTTCAGTTACTTGATAAATCATATGGTAATAAAAGAAATTGGGCAAAACTACATTTTGATGATTTCTACAGAGAACAAGGGAGTGAAGAACAACTTTATAATTCCTATAAAAAGTTTTTAGATATTTTAATCAAAATTGATTTTACTGAATTATCACATTTTAAATTTCACGATTTAATTCTAAATAATTGTATTGACAAGAATTTCGCTATTAAATCTGAATCTATACCTAATTGGCTTGAAGAGTGGGTAAATAATGACCAAGTAATAAGATTAGAATTTTTATCAAAGCTCGGATATAATGGCGATGGTAGTGCTATTGTAAATCTTCGAAAATCTATGGTAGCCGTTGCTAGTGAAATGGATGAAGTCATTAGTTTTTATACAGAAGCTAAATCAAATCATGAGATTACTTGGAATACAATTGAATGGTTATCTAAATATAGTCCAGAGATAATTACTAAAAATAAAGAAATTGTTAAGAGGGTAAATAATTCGATAAAACTCAATATTAAAAACACGACCGGCATCATAATACCCGTTATTATTTCTGTCAATGAAGAGGGTATTAGAACATATAAATTAAAAAAAATAGAATTTACTTCAAATTTATATTTTCTTCAAGAAAGTCAAGAGTATGACACTACAATATTTAATAAAATTAAAGCAGAGAATAAAGATTTTCTACTTGTAGATAGTATTTGTGGTGAGATAGTAAAACATTTTAATATAGAAAATATTGAACTGTCTGCAGTAGTAGATAAAGAGTTGCTTGAAGAAAAATCAAAACTTTGGGATGAGCCATTTTACAAGAAATGGGAGCATTTTGAAAAATGCCCTATTTATATTTATGAAGGTAGTGAAGTACCGTATATAAGAACTTTTAATAACATCACAATAAATAAAACATTGGGTAATTTAATGGAGGAAAATAATGGGGTATTTTATTTCTCAAAAATATTAAAGAGTTCAATTTTAAATCAAAATCCATCAATACTGCCAGAGGATAAGCTTCAGAGTTTGAAGGACTTTTATATTTATTATAGTGAACATCCAGATGAATTTGAAGATGACCCTTTAAAAGAAAAATATAATGAAACTTTCGACCGAATGATTCAAGACCGTTACGGCATATCTGAAGAGAGACAAAATGACGAAAACAGCAATGCTAAAAAGCGAGCTTTATATTATTTAGAAGCCGAAGGTTATGGGGTTAACGAAGGTCATAGTGTAAACGATTATGCAGCCTTATATGGCATCAAAGATTCAGATGGGAATAATATAAACTTCATAGTCAAAAGTGCTAAGGGCGGTTTATTATTTCTAAATAAAAGTCATTGGGATATGTTAAAGTCAGAAGAGACACAATTGATAACTATTTATCCTGGCAACGAACCCAGAATCTTTAAAGACAGAATGGAACTCCTCGAAGATGAAATGCAGCATAAGGTATTGTTTAGAATACCTAATAATAAAAAAGAGCAAGAGATTGATGGTGTGTTTGACAATTTAGAATCTGATTCACATTTAATCTTGGTAACAAGTAAAAAGATGAAAGAAAGTCTTTTTGATAAAATCGGAAAAAAAGGAACTTTTAATAAAGATGAAGAAGCGAATGTAATGGATGATAATATTGTAATAGAATAATGGTTACCAAAGAAAATCAAATAAAATTTTATTCTGAAGAGCTCAAAGAATTAGAGTTCTCTGTAAAGAAAACGTTCAATGCAACTGGGCTTGCCTTATTTCAAAATGGTGATGTCTATGTAGGCCAATATCGTGGTTTAGATGAGAAAAGAGGAAATGTTTTTGTAGATATACCAACAGGTGAAGGTAAATATGCACCTCGTCTAGATCAAAAACTAAATTGTTTTAGACCAAGGCCAGGTTTTGAACTACCTAAAACTTGGGCCAATCTAATCTATTCAGATTTAATTAAAGATAGAAATTGTACTGAAACAAAAATTGTAGACTACATCCCTTCAAAACGTGAAGGATGGATTACAATGCTGATTAGGGAAATGGATGCTGAGTTTATCGAAAGTCTCCAATACAATCAAATATTAGCTTTTGGTCCAACAATACCTCCTTTTGAATATTTACAAAACCTAAAAGATTTTAGTGAAAAATTTAATTTAGACGGTACTGAACTTTGGGAAAAGATATTAGGTTTTAAATACGATTTAAAAAAAGATATTAGTCCAAAACTGCTCACAGAAGACATAGATATTGTAAACGAGATTATTCAGGAGGTAGAAAAATCAAAAATCTATATCTTTCAAGGTCCCCCAGGAACAGGTAAAACACATCAAATTGCTGATTTAGTTTCTCGTTTAGTTCTTAAAAACCACTCAGTGCTTATTACTGCATTAACAAACAAAGCAGCAGTTGAAGTCTGTGAAAAACCATTCTTTGATAGGCTATTTGATGAGGATCGCGTTTCTAAATTACCAATGACTATTGATGAAAAGAAGAAGTTTCCAAAGCTAATTAACGCTAAAAATCTATTACCTACTAAAGGGCATCTTACTTTGACTACATTTTATCAATTTTCTAGAATTTGGGAAGAACAGACTCATTCGTATGATTATGTAATTGTTGAAGAAGCTTCACAAGCGTATTTAACAACTATTGCTGCTGCTTGTAAAGTAGGTAAAAAAGTAATTGTAGTTGGTGATCCAAAACAAATTGTACCAATTGTAACCAATAAAAATTACAAAATATTTCCTAAGATAGATATGCTAATTCATGGTATGGACACCATAGGTCAAATAGTTGAGTTCTCATTTAAGAGAAAAACAGAAACACGAAGGCTTACAAAGCGTTCTACAATATTTACCAATAGCTTCTATAATAACACTATTAAATCAAAATCTCTATACAATTACATTGAGGCTGATGTAAACAAGTTGAAAGAGTTAGCTTCAATAACACATAGGGAGGGTGGCCCTACCTTAGTCCAGTTTTCAAACAAGCAAGGTGATACTTTAAGTCAAATGATGAGGTTTTTAGTAATAGGTTTAAATGAACTAACAGGATTAAAAGGGGATGATATAGCAGTTTTAACACCCTATATAGAAACGCTTACTTATTTACAACAGAATTTAAAATCAAAAACGAATTCAAGAAATTATCTAATAGAATCTGTAGATAGAGTGCAGGGTCTGGATGTGGATTATTGTTTCTATGTAATTCCAAAATCAAGTTTGTTTTCATTTAATCTAAACCGTTTTAATGTTGCAACTAGTCGTGCTAAAAAAAGTACTTTTATCTTAGTTGAACAAGATTTTGACCGTTTTGTAAATCTTCCTAATGAGGTTGGTAACTATCTTTTTAAACTTAGGGCTGAATTTGCATTTACTGTAAATCCAGTAACTGGTTCAATTATCGCATCCAGTTCAGTCACACCTCATTCAATTAAAGAAAATTCAGCATCAAAAACAGGTAAACAACAATTTGAAATTGATAATAACAATACCCAAAGTAACCAGTCAAAATTACCAAAATCAAACAATGGTATTGGTCTTAAAGTCATTGGTAAAATTGATGTTTCAAAATTTGAAAAACCAAAAAAGGAGATTAAACAAAATAAAGAAAACTTTTACATAATTGACACAAACGTATTTGTAGATTATCCAGATATTATTTCCAAAATAAATAGGGAATATCCAGTAATCTTATCAGCTAAAGTTATAGATGAATTAGATAATTTAAAGTCTAAATTGGATAATGATGGCAAGAGAAATGTGCAAAAAGCTTTAAAATCAATAAACGGTCATTTAGATACAAGAGATATAAGAATGGAAATATCTGATATATCTTTATTACCGGTTGATTTCGACAAACGTTCTCCTGATAACCAAATCCTAACAGTAGCCTTGAAATTCAAATCAGAAAATCCAATATTATTAACTTCTGATAATGGTTTACAGATAAAGGCAAAAGGCTTAAAAATAACAACAATTAAATTAAAGGAATTCCTTAGTCAAACAAGGTAGATAAATTTTAGTTTATTATGTAATTCCTCTAACAGTTTTGCTCTTCAAAAACGGTAAATGGCTTGAGATAACTTACAATATTAATAGGTTTTTTCTCCCCACATCCCAAAACCTAGTTTATTGCTATTATAAGAAATCTTTACCTTTTGATATACTCTGCTAGCCACTGCATAGTTGGTTTTATGTCATAATAGTTGCAGCCAACGCTAAAATGGCACATTGCTTGTTTTATTTCAACTTAGTTATATTTAAAAAATAGAACAATAAAAAAGCAAAA
>TARA_R110001592_G_scaffold87400_2_pt1 | contig 29333 bp, 42 predicted proteins | sample TARA_R110001592 | Tara Oceans TARA_R110001592 (sample SAMEA4398387) | marine metagenome | biome: Polar Biome; feature: [SRF] surface water layer (ENVO:00010504); material: water (ENVO:00002006), including particulate matter (ENVO:01000060) such as... | depth 5 m | reverse complement strand
CCAACGAATGCCGTTGTTGCTGTGATTGTTGTTCCGCCAATAGCCGCCTTTGAGTTCGCACCAATAATTGCTCCATCGATGGCACCGCCATCTATGTTTACATCATTACTTGCTTGAACTGCCAAGTTACCAAGTCCTAAAGAGGTTCTTGCCGCAGAAGCCGAAGTTGCACCTGTACCACCATTTGCAATTGGTAATGTACCACTTACATCTGATGCCAAGGCAATCGAGCCTGCTGACATAGTTCCACTTGAAACCTTAATAACACCTGACGAACTACTGAAATCTTGTCCTGTACCACCGTATTGACTACTGATTGCACTACCATTCCAGGCTCCCGCCGTAACCGTTCCTAATCTAATATCTTCTAGAGTAGATCCGTTACTTTGAGTTAAGTCAAATCTTCCGTTACCTGCGTCGTAAATTAAACGTCCGCCTGATTTGCCCATTTGTACATCAGCCGCTATACCTTTGATACCAAAGTTTTTAATATCAGCCATGTTGTATCTCCTAATACTTATGTTCTAATTCGTTATCGATAACGTTTTCGCTTTCGCTGAACGTTACTTGTATTTATCGTTTTTTAGGATTTTTGTTAAACGTAGGTAAGTTTGACAGTTACGTTTCCAGCACTGGCATTGTAATGATTACAACGTGCTCGTATAAGTTGGTCTTGTGTTTCTGATGCAGGGTATATATACTCTGGATTAACAATGTATGAACCTGTTTCAGTAAGATCGTTATTAGGACTGTCACAATATGCATCTGGGTCTGATACAGTTCCTACTTCTATATTTGGTGAGCCACCTGAGTGTCCTGTAAATTGTGTCTGCACATCAACACTAATACTTTGTATTTTTCTGCCAGGAGATATATTACCCATGTTAGTTGTTGTGCTTGTTCCAAAACCTCCAACAGGCATTGTAAATGTAACCGTTAATGTTTTAGCATCTACAGTTGAGCTGTCTTGGTCTGATATTTGTACCCATGCACTTCCGTCATACATGTATAGTCCCCACTCACCGTCACCTTTGTTAGTAACGTATGCTTGATCGCCTGCCATTGCGGCTAATGAATCTCTGCCACTTATATCAGCAACAAGTGTTGTACCACCTGTTCTAATACCCTGCTCTATGTTCATTGCTAGTGGATACATTCCTGTATGTCCACTTGCTATACCTGTATTAGTTCTAAAATGTTCTGTACTTTCGTAAATGTCTATTGGGCCACCGTCTGCTCTTGTGAGCTCCAACTTATTTGTGCCTGGACTTGCATTAACTAAACTCATACCAGTTAAACTACTGCCTCCTGCAAATGGATTGCCATTTGAGTCTGGAGTAACATTAGTAATAGTAATTGCATTACCGTTTACTTCTGAGAGTGTAAGGACTGTGGTACTTGCTGTTACAGTTAAGTTAGCAATGTTGGCCGCTTTAATGTCAATAGCCATATCTTCAGGTGTTGCTACACCTGAGTATTGTGAACCTGATGTACTAAAATTAATTGTTGTGTTTCCACTACCGCTATCTATAGCGGCACTAAAGTTTACATACCCACCAGTTAATCCATATATAGCAGTACTTGAATCAGTACTTATAATATTAGGTGTTGCTACTGATGTTGCTACTACTGATGTATTTGCAACTGCATTTATTTGTCCTACCATTTGCGATAAAGTAGCATTTGCTCCACTATTAGTAAACTGGACTGATTTGCTGTTAAGGGCAATAGTATGGTCATGTGGTACACTAGGATCTGCTACTGTGCCTGTTAATACTGTAGGCATAGCATCTTGTATTTTTAAGAATGCAATTTTGCCAGTATCACTAGTTGTAAATGAACCTGAGCTACTTACATAAACATAGTCGCCTTGAGTACCTGGTATTGTAGGATCAAAGTCTATAATCTGGTTGTTAGGTAATATCATAAACTGATTAGGACCTGGTCCTGCTTCAGTAACAACACCTATCATTCTTGCCATTGTAGTTGTGTTTGCTTTTGAAAAACCTGAACTACTTACAGCAACAATATCTCCTTTAGTAAATCCGTGAGCTGTTTGCTCTAACACATAGTTAGTTTGTGGATTTAGATATTCAAATCTACTTGCTAATGTTGGATAAAAAGAAGCGGCGGCTGATGTTGGTAAAGGATCCAACATTGGTATACCTTTCTCGTTTAATGAGAATACAACTCCGGAACCATTGCTAGGAGCACCATTACCATTACTTGCTCTAAATGTATTATAACGTAACCAATCTTCTACAATCGCTGTAACTGATGTTGTACTTTTTGCTGATATAGATATAATTTTCCAGCAGTCTCCACTAGTTGCTTCGGCTATCCAATCGCCAACAACTACGTCTAATCCGTTGTACTTAAAATCGTCTCGTGTTAAATGAGAACCATGTAACTGCTGAGTTACACTAAATGTGATTTCCCATCTGTAATATTTTTTTGTACCTGAACCCGAGTACCAAAGATCGCCGGAACCGTTTGCATGGTCCCAATAAGCATTTCCATTTACAGCGGAAATACTTGTTTCCAGTACCTTGTTAGGTATGTTTAGCTCTATGTGGGAGGATTTATAGTTACTTAATGCCATAACTTAACCTTAATCGTACACTACAAATTCTATCCAGGCATGTGTTGTAGTACCAAATCCACCTCTACTTGCGCCTGTTTCTGTTTCTCTTAATCTCAATTTTAAAGAAATACTTGATGAGCCATTAAACAATGTAGGTGAACCACTTGAACCACCACCTGCTATTTCTCTTAAAGCCATTGTTGTTTCTAATGGTACTGCATAATATTTGTTGTTTGTATAATCATAACCATATATCATCATACCTGCTGGCGGATAATTAATTGAACTATCAAATGTTACAGTAACATCTCCACCTGTTGCACTATCAACTACGATACTGCTAATTAAACTTGTTTTGTCTGATGTATCGTTTAAATTACCATTTGATAGATAGTTTAATTTAAATCTTTGTACTGTGGCTCCACCACCTCCGCCACCGGAGTTTAAGTCTGCCGCTGGTGCCCAACTGCTACCATTGTATTTTAATACTTGGCCACTGCTTACACCTGATGTACTAACATCTGTTAAGCCATCTAATGTAGAGGCACCACCGCCTCCACCTGCTAGTAACGTTGTTAAGTCAACATTACCTGACTGTCCTGTTAAACTAATTATGTTGCCACTTAGTGTTAAGTCCTGAGCATCTACATCTGTTTTAGTGTAGGGTGCTAATGTGGTTGTTAAGTCTGCTGTACCACCATTTGTTAATGAAATAATATTTCCACTAACACTTATAGTTTGGCTATCTGTTTCTGATTTAATGTATGGTGCCAACATAGTAGTTAAGTCTACAGTATCGTTGTTACCACTAATTGTAATAACATTACCCGTAGCACTTAATGTTTGGTCTACATCTCCGGCGCCGGCTGGTCCTTGTGGGCCAGTTGCACCTGTGGCGCCTTGAGCACCTGTGGAACCTGTGGTACCTTGAACACCCTGTACACCTTGTGGGCCTGCTACCGTACTGTCTGCTCCTGCTGGACCTTGTGGTCCTGTAATATTTCCTGATACATTAATAGTAGAAGCATCATTCATTGTGAGTACTAAAGTACTGCCACTTACTGCGGCACTTGAAATACTTGTACCTGCTGGTCCTTGAGCACCTGTGGCACCTGTGGCTCCAGTTGCTCCTGCATTATCTACCCAAGCATAGTCTGAACCATTCCAACTTAATACATATCCAGATGTTGGATTACTTTGATTAAGGTGCGTATCAACCTCTGCTGTAGATAAACTACTACCAAGTATTGTTGTTAAGTCAACATTACCACTTTGTCCTGTTAAACTAATAACATTACCGCTTAGTGTTAAGTCTTGTGCATCTGCATCTGTTCCTGATTGTAATTTAACCCAAGCACCACCATGTGCAAAATACATTGCACCATCGGCATGTGAGTGTGCAATAGCACCGTGGTATGTAGTAGCATTAGGGAAGTCACTTTGGTTAGCATAATAGAATCTAGTTTTACCTAAATCTACAGAACTTGCACTTCCACTAATTGTTAAAATGTTTGCACTTAAACTTAATGTTTGGTCTGCGGCTCCACCACCGCCTCCTGAATTATTTGCAGGCTCAAATTTTGCTGTGGAATTGTTCCAGGCTAATACTTGACCATTTGTAATACTACCAGCATTAACATCACTAAAGTTGAGAATGCTCATTGACTGTGCGGCCGCTACACTATTAAGCCCAAATGTAATTGTATCTGAATTGGCTTGAGTAGTAATGGACATGCCAGTACCAGCAGTAATAGTTAGATCATCTTCTAATTTTTCTGCACCAATAGTAGTTTGTCCTGTTACATTGATGTTTGCAAAACCTAGTGAGGCATTGCCTCCACCACCACCGCCTGATAATTCAACTGAGTCTACTGAACTAATTCTACCATAAGTATCAACTGTTATACGTGGTGCATGGGTTGTATTACCATATATACCTGCTGTAACACCTGTTGCTACTAAATTTAATACTGCGTTTGCTTTGTTGCCAGTCCCACCAGTAACAGTAATTTGTCCTGATGTTCCTGTAATACTATTTGTATAATCTGCTGTTAGACTTGAAGCCGCTGTGGTTGTAATCTCAACTGGAGTTACACCTGTTATACGACCGTCTCTGCCTACTGTTATACTAGGTACAAAGGTTGCGTTACCATGTGTTGCGGCAACGTTGTCTGCATCTGTAACGTCAGCAATAAACACACCTGATGCATTACTAACTAATCCACCGTCTGTTCCTGCAGTAACATTTAAAGTTAAGCCTGATTTGTTAATACCATTACCAGCACTATAAACATCTAGTGTTGCCGGCTTCCAGCAATTATCAGCACCATATACTAATGTTTGTCCTACACTTGGTGCATAAGCACCTGTAGTTTTTACATCTGTTAATGTGTCAGTAGTTATATCGTATTGTGATATTTCTAGGTTGCCTGAAGGACGTACTCGTAAAAATTTACCCGCCTCTAAGGTGGTAATGTCTACGTCAGTTAATGTAATAAATGTGTCGGCCATTCAGTTTTATCCTAATAATAGTATTGTATTACACTATTTATCAGATTAGGCGGATAAAATTACTTTGCTTATAGATCCGTATGAGGTATCGTAGGTAGTTCCGTCTCCAACGTGGGCTCTATCCATTCTGACTCTCAAATATGTAAAGTTTCCTCTGAATGTATATGCTTCTGCGCCTTTGCCTGGATCGTTGCTATTGAACTGAACGAAACTAAGTCCTGCTGAAAATTCTGTTCCGTTAGTTACTGAGGGCTTGATACCGAACCAATCAGTTTCGGCAGGGTCTGTTGATAAGGTTGCCTCTACATGGAGCCTTCCTATGTATTGGTTATAAACAACTTGTATAGTGTGCCAGCCATCAGAGTAGCCGTAAAAGGAATCTCCTTTTACATTGGGACTAGTCTGGTTCATAGTTGTACCAGTTGAGCCTAGTATATTGACACTTCTTCTGTTTACACCCATTAAAAAATCCTCTAAATAATAATACTATTTATCACCTAGACGTTTTCTAATCTCTCCATTAGTCGTTCAGCACGATTAGTAACTTGCTTATGCCATCTGCTATCTCTTCCTTCTACAGCGGCAGTTTTCCAATCACCTTCAACAATTCCGGCATGCATTTTCTTAAACTTACTAAGTCTTGTACGACCCATGTTAAACATCATATTAACCAGGATTTGCTGGACTTCGTCGGGTAAATCTCCAAACACCCCTTCTTCGTATAGCAACTCACACTCACTAATTGCTGTGTCGAGGTCTTTTTCAAAACATTCCTTGACTCTGTCTTCGTCAATTGGCGTTCCAACCTCTTGTCCATGTTCAGGATCTGACTCGAGGACGAGATGGCCGACACCAAATGTTGGGTAGCCGAGATGGTCGAGGTAGATTTCATTTACTACTCCTTCGTCTATTTTAAGTTGTTCAAATACCGCATCGCGGTCTAGTTTTGTATCTTTTCCAAAAAACATTATTTCTCCATTAATTTTACTTTCTGTACCTTGTTTATGTATTCCCCATAACTTAATTTTAAAAAGGGATATCCGTTATCATATTCTTCCTGTGTTACCCACAAGTAGTTTTGGTACCAATTGTCTGTATAACTATCAAATAATCTATAACCGTCTTTCTCAAAACTACCTGCTATAAAGTCTTTGAGGTCATTTCCTATATTAGTCTGTTTAAACTTTCGCTCAAAACAGATTTTAATAGGATATTTTCCATACCAGTATTTATTCCTATATACAAACTCTGTGTCTGAATCTAGAAGCCCAGTTAAGTGCTCTTCATCTATAGGACCTGTAATACCTTGTAAATAATCAGTATGTTGGTAACGATCAATAACTTCGTCTAATGCTTTAGCAGAATGAAAATAAACATTGATAGACTTTGTTGTGGATTGTAACCGGTAAGCATATCCTGGCACACACTGGTTTAGTGTTTTATACAAGTCACTAAGAAACACAATATCATAATGCACAATGTTACCTTCAAAATTTAATTTATACTGGTAGTCATTATAATAAATTTTATCGCTTGGTTGTATTTTATAGTTACGATACGTTCTACCTAATGGGGTACATGTATCCTTAAACCAACTTCTATAATAAGACATTAGATCACAAACGTATATTCATCGTTTTGTATATCAACCACAATATTTGTATCTGATATACTTTCAAACAAGATCTTTTTACTTAACGGTTTTTTAACTTTATCTTCAAAAACTCTTTTAAGTGGTCTTGCTCCCATACTAGGCTGGTATCCGTCTTTTGCCAATTTTTCTCTACATGCATCAGTAATGGATATTGTTACACTACTTTCGTTTTCTGTAAGTAACTCATTTGTTTCTTTTACTAGTCTGTCAACAATTAGTAACATAAGCTCTATTGCTAGTTTATTAAATGTAATAACTGAATCTAATCTGTTTCTAAATTCAGGAGAGAAGAATTTTTCAACTGCTTTGTCTACTGCTTTTAGTTTTGTTTGATCACCAAATCCTATTTTAAGTCCTTCGGCATCAGAGGCGCCTAGGTTAGATGTCATTAATAATATTACATTACTAAAGTCTACTTCTTTTCCTGTGCTACCAGTAAGTCTGCCGTCGTCCATTACTTGTAATAATACTTGTAATACTTCTGGTGCGGCTTTTTCAACTTCGTCTAATAGTAAAACACAATTAGGATTCTCTTCTACTTCCGCAAGTAATAGTCCTTGTCCTAGTTTACCTTCAGCATGTCCTACATATCCTGGAGGAGCACCAATAAGTTTACTAACACTATGTTTTTCCATGTACTCAGACATATCAAATTTAACAAGTTTGCATTCTAATTCATTAGCAAGTGTTTTAGCAGTTTCAGTTTTACCTGTACCTGTAGGACCTACTAATAAGAAACTACCAATTGGTTTATTTTTCTCTCTTAGTCCTGACTTACTAACAACAATGTTTTCTACAATTTTATCGATTGCTTCGTTTTGGCCAAATACAACTTTTTTTATTCTGCTGTCTAAGTTTTTATATGTGTCAATGCTTTCTATGTCAATAACATCAGCACCAACGTTGGATATTTTACTAATAACATGTATAACATCTTTAAGTGTAACATTGTCCTCACCACGTAACTTTACTCTGGCTCCAGCGGCGTCTACTACATCTAATGCTTTGTCTGGGAAGGCTTTGTTCTTTATATATCTGTGACATAAGTCTACTGACTTCTCTAATATGTCTTCGCTGTATTTTACTTTATGGAAGTCCTCATAATAAGTATTAAGTCCTTTAACAATTTCTTTTGTGTCTTCCACATTTGTTTCTAATATATCTAGTTTAGCAAACCTACGCATTAATGCTCTGTCTTTCTCAAAACTATCAGCAAACTCATCTGGTGTAGTTGCACCTATTGTGAGTAATCTACCTTTGCCTAACACAGGTTTAATCATGTTAGCAATGTCAACACTACTGCTACCGGCACTTCCGGCGCCCATTATCATATGTATTTCATCTATAAACAATATGGCATTAGGACTAGCCTCTAATGTTTCAAGTACTGTCTTGAACCTCTCCTCAAAGTCTCCTCTGTATCTGGTACCAGCAAGTAAGTCTCCTACTGCTAAACTGTAAATGATTTTGTTTTGTATAACATCTGGAACATCACCATCAACAATACGTTTAGCAAGGCCTTCTGCTACTGCTGTTTTACCTGTACCAGGTTCTCCAACCAATACTACATTGTTCTTTTTACGCCTTGCAAGTATGTGTACAAGTTCGTCTACTTCCTCATGTCTACCAATAAGATTATCTATTCTGTTCTTTTGTGCTTCGTCATTTAAGTTAGTTGTATATTCTTTAACAAGCTCTGAACTTTTATCGCTATTATATTTGTGTTCTAAAAAGTCTACAATAAGATTTTTATCTAAACCATTTAACTGACAGTAATATGCGGCATGACAATTTTGTTCACTTAATATGCTTAAGAACATATCTAATGGTTTTACTTCCTCTCTGCCACTGAAAATTACCTGTGCTAATGCACGTTGTATTATCCTTTCAGTTGACTGTGTCTTTTTAGGATCGCCTTTTATACCATGCTCATTTAACAAGCCGTTAAGATCTGGATCTTCGAGGTATTGGTTTAAGTCCTCTATAATGTTATTAAGGTCGACACTTAGCTCTTTTACTAATTCACTAATATCGTCGTCCTCTAACAGGCAGAACATTATATGTTCTAATGTTACATATTCGTGGCCTTTATCCTTTGCAAAAGTTACTGCGTTTTGGATAATGTTATCTATATACTTGCTTTCCATAAATGTTTCTTTGTTTTATTTTATTTAAAGTTTCGATGTCTTCTATGTTAGTTATAATGGGTATATCTAGTTCCAGTATAATATATAAGTCACCAACCAGTCCGTACTCAGGTATTCTCATACCCAAGCCACCCATTTTAAGTCTTGTGCCATGCATTGTTCCTGCTGGAACTTTAAGCTCATACTTCCTATTATCCACATGCACAATAGTAATACTACACCCTGTCATGGCATCAATGGCATTTATGTTATGCCTATAAAATAGATGCTCTCTATCTCGACCCCAATTATTAGGTAACTCTATGTGTAACCTAACAATTAAGTCACCTGGCGGTAGTTCGGTGTTTCTAACTGGACCTCTATCTGCTAATCGCATTTTTGTTCCATCAGTAACACCCTGAGGCACATTTACTTCGTAACTACCGTATCCTGTGTTTACAACCACAGTAGTACCAGTATATGCTTGTAACAAAGTTACACCTACATCAACTAATCCGTCAGGATTTTTTTGCGGTCTATATGCATTGTGCCTTCTGTTACCAAATATATCGCCAAATATATCTGCAAAGGGACTCTGGCCAAAACCTTGTCCTAATCCTTCAAAAGGGTTTGGGTTATCATACTGAGCACGTTTGTCTGGATCACTTAGTGTTTCGTATGCTTCCTGCACCGTTTTAAATTGTTCTGGATCGCCACCTTTGTCAGGATGATGCTTACTTGCTAATTTGCGAAAAGCCCGTTTTATATCCTTCTGTTCGGCATCCTTGCTTACGCCAAGTGTTTGGTAGTGATCCATGAATTAATTATACAGTGAATTGTTTTGTAAGTCAACTGGTTTTTAACCAATTTAGTCGGAGTTTTTAGAAGAATATTTTTCTAAGAAACTAGAAATAGATGATTTTGTTTCTGCTTTGCTCTGTTCGCCTTCGTAGTATTTTTTATACTGCTCTACTTGAAATCTAAGTTGCTCGATTTTCCTGTTGCTTAGAGCCATATTATATTGTAGTTGTTCCCAACCCAGGTCAGTAAAGCCAAATATAACAGGATCTATGCCCTGTTCTACTAAACGTGCAAATACTTCTTTTTGTGTTTTACTAGTAACAATGATAACATCTATCTGTTCCATTTGTTCTACAGTTAGAGGTTTTAAATTTAATGGTTGCCTTTCTACTTCAGTAGTAAATATTTCAATAGGCTTAACTCCCATGCTGGAGCAACCGCTTACTAATATAATTGCTAATATGCCTACTAATATTCTCATAATTCTTTGTAGTTAGGGTTTGCAGATGCTGGACACATACTATTGTAACCAGGGTCTGTCTTTTTAACTACTGCCTTTTCATCTTCTGTTAATGGACTGCCTTGTGCAATCGCATTACATCTAATCTGATTGTTAAAGTCATTATTTAATATTCTTTCCACAGTTAATGGTCTATTATTGGCAAGGTCACCTAAGTCCCTTACTTTACCATCTGCATTTGTTTTCTTAAATCTTGTTTTAACAAAAGTTAGATCTTTTTCTAATTGTGCATTTTTCCTTTGTGTTTCTGCAAAGACTTTTTTCTGTGCTTCAAAGTCAGCAAGTTGTTGTGCCATTAGTTTCTTTTGTTCTTCTATTCCGCCTTCGAGTTTGGCGTTGTTGGATTCTGATATTGCCAGGTTGGCTTGTAGGTTTTTGACATACATGAAGCCACCGCCGGCAACTGCCAGCATGACTAACATTATGATTAATTTAACTTTGAACATTGTGCTTTTCCACTACTTCTAATAGTTGTTGCACAGTTTGTAAATCGAATGTTTCCTCTTCAGGAACCGTTATATTAAGTTTTTCTTCTATTTGCATTAAGACATCAACCACATCTAAATCATCTCCGCCTAAGTCATTAAGCATATTTGTTTCAGGTGTAATTTCTTTATCTCGACCGAAGTGGCCTTTTAAAATGTCTATTACTGTGTCTTTCATTGTTTAACTCGCTTTTGCTATTAATACATCCTTGTGTTCTGGATTGTACATAACAATATATTCATCTATAGGCAATGCTTTCATTTCACCGAGCATTGCGTTTAGTTTTGAGAAGGATACTTTATCGTAATCCTGTTTAATAGCACTTTCTGAAATACCCATCTCTGACATGATGTCTGGCCCATGCCCAAAGTTTACTATTTCAAATGATGCAACATCTCTACTGCCTCTGATATGTAGTATGTTGTTTTCAATGCCTGCTTCTAAAATGTTGCTGGGCTTTAAAAACTCTAATATTTTACTACTGTTATCTTGAGCTTGTTCTTCTAATCTGTTTTCTTCTTGTTGTTGTTCTGCTTCTAATCTTTGTGACATAAACTCTTCCTTTGTTAGGTAGTTTTCAGGATCTAACTGTATAAAGTCAAGTAATTTTTCGTCATTAAGTGCAAATGTCTCTTCACTTAATGTAGTTGTTACTTGCCACTCTAAACTACCTGAGAGTCTTTCTACTTCTTTAATAATACTTTTAACCGTGCTGAATGCATTTTCGTTTCTGTCTAGTTCCATAAACACCATATAATAATTATCTGGATTAGGATTAGGAGAAACTTCTACGTCTCTGATATCTATAACACTATTATTAATAAAGTGATATAAGTCTTTTGCAGGTGCTGTTTCATTTAGAAAAAAGCCCACAACCATTACATCTGTTGTTTCGCCTGTTTTAGGTTCAAACTCATCTATACTAACTTTTTTTAGCATAGTGTGTTTTAGGTCTCCTTCTTTTAATGCCACCTTATAACCCCATGTTCATTTGTTCTTGATTTACTTGTGCATTACTGTCAGTTTCTTCACTGTCTATAAACTCATCTTCTTTTGCTTCAACATGTTGAGCACTAAACTCATCCACATATCTTCTTGGCATGTCTATACTAACAATCCAAACAGGCTCGCTGTCTGCTTTAGGAGTAAAACGTTGTGACCCGTCTGGTCGTGTTCCTACTTCAACATCGTTAAAGTCCTTTACTCTGCGTGGTGATTCCAACATATCTTTATCATACTTAACTAAGCAATCTCTTGCAATAAGTCTTTTGGCTCCATCAGGGTCTGGCATTTCTTTATGAGGGTATATTAATTTAACATTAACATAATGCCTACCTAACGTTGGTCCTTCTAGAACTTCGCCTCTATCCCAATTTTTAAAGGCATACATATCAAGCTCATCTAGTGTTTTCTCAAACTCCATAAGCATGTCTAGTAAAGTATTAGATTTAGATACTTCTGTAATTTTGTCGTTTAAAATTTTAACTGAAATTGTCATACAACTATTTATCATCTTTATAAACTATTGTGTTATTGGTCTGAACTCTATAGGTAAATAATATTGTAAGCAAATAACAGAATACATATAATTTATGATAAACAACCATATAAAAAGTTGGCACACAGAAAAAGCAAACTACCGTGATGGGATACCAACCTAGCCACGGTTTTTTTATGGCTATAAGGAGGCACAAATGTCCAGAAAGGCTAGAAAGAAGAACTGTAACAAATATAGAAGCAAAAAACAAGGAGGAGATTATTTGAGAGTAATACAAGGGGGAGCCCTGCAAAGACAGAGACATAAGGAAGTTAAGATCGTACCTCGCAACTTCCACCAAGATGACTTACTTGGTTTAATAGAGGACAAAAATATCAACATAGTGTTTGCCACAGGACCAGCAGGTACGGGTAAAACATTCATTTCAACTTTAGCGGGTATAAAAGGACTAAAAGATAATAAAATAGATAAGTTCGTAGTAACGAGGCCAGCAGTTTCAGTAGATGAGCAACACGGCTTTTTGCCAGGCACACTACAAGAGAAAATGGCACCATGGACTAGACCTATAATGGACTGCTTTGAAGAATATTATTCGCCTGACCAAATCGAATATATGTTGAACGACAATAAAATAGAGGTGGCACCGTTAGCCTATATGAGAGGACGAACGTTTAAGAACTCCTACATAATAGCAGACGAAATGCAAAATGCCACAGACAATCAGATGAAAATGTTACTTACGAGAATAGGTGACAATAGTAAATTGATAGTGACGGGTGACTTAGCTCAGCATGAAAGAGGTTATGAAAGTAACGGACTTAAATGTTTTATTGAACGTTTAACTAAAATGGGATCAGACAGAATAAAAGTAGTACAGTTTGAACATGGGGATATCGAAAGACATCCTGTAGTTACGGAAGTTTTAAGATTATACAACGAAGCCTAAAGGCTATTCATTTGTAATTCAATAAGAGTTGCTGAAAGATTAATTTCTGGGTCAGCACACAAACTGCTCTTGGCCATGCCATTTCGTATAATAATGACGGCTTGATCTTGTTGCATTTCTGTGTTGCCCCACAGCGATAAATTTCTATACATAAACTTGTATATGTCATCATACTCTTCTGGTCTTGCTTGTCCACAAATTAATGCCCTAGCATCTTTATACTGACCTGCTTTAAACATTTCAATAGCACTTAACATCCAGTCACTAGATGCTTTGTCTCCGTCCTGTGGACGCTGTAAGACGCCTTCTACAACGTTTTGTTGTATGAGGTTAATACTTTTACGCAAATCAGGATAACTTGCTTGTACATAAGTATCTAATGTATCTAAGTCAATTTCAACATTCTCTTCAATACATATTGTTGCCAACCTGGCTGTAAATTCTTGTATGTCTAACTTCTCAATATGGAAGCCTTGGCATCTGCTATGTAGTGCCGGGATTATTCTTTGTGGGTAGTTACATGTTAATATAAATCTGCAACTAGTATGATACATTTCCATAACACCACGTAAGGCCGCCTGACCATTGGGAGTAATATAATCTGCCTCATCTAGTAAGACATATTTAATATCGCCAAACGGCATAGTGGATGAAAAGTTTGTAATTTTATTTCTTATAGTGTCAACATTATTTTCATTACTAGCATTTATTTCTAGTATGTCCATATCATCTATTTCTAACTCATTTAATAGAACTTTGGCTAAGGTTGTTTTACCAGTACCAGGAGCACCACTGAATAGCAAGTGTGGTAGTGCTCCTTCTTCGACCCAGCCACTTACCTGCTGGCGTTGACCCTCATCTCGAAACACATAGGTACCTATGTTTGAGGGTCTATATTTCTCTGTCCAAAGTTCCTTCATAAATTTATTCCTATAAAAAGCATACCTATTCCCACACTTGCTAACATAATTACTTGTATCACTGACATGATAGCAATTTGCTTCATTGGATGTGCTTCATCTATGGAACCTAGTTGTTCAGCCTGGGCGGCTTTCATTTTATCGTATTCGTTCAATGTACTGTCCTTTTATTTTTATCTTCTAAATCGGAAAGCAATGTATCAATTTCTTCATCTGATAGTTTTTCCCATTCGTCCCATTCGTTCGATGTTATGTCATCCATTATAGCACTAAACTCATCAGGGTCAAGCCTTCTTTTTAATTGTTTTACGGCTACTGCTAACATAACACTTGCTACACTAATTGGGTGGACACCCTCTATAATTTGATCTTCGAATAGATCTGTAAGTACTTCAATAAGTCCTTTCATTTCTTCATCAGTCATCATCATTAGATTGTTCCTTGTTCTTACTATACCAACTGTTACTGCAATATGCATCGCAAAATGCATGTTCTATTTTATTATCTTTTGGAGGTGTGTGATACTTTACATCGTTTATTGCTAAACTTTTATCACACTCACTACAGTTTACAAACATTTAACTGCCAATAAATCCTGCACTTTCTATGTCGTGATAGTCTCCGTCTTTTGTAAACTTCCTTACAATAGTAGTTACCTTTACACCGTGTGTTGTATACTCGTAACTTTTAAATTCCTGCTGTAGTAAATTGTCTCTTGGTTGCTCAAAGATAAGATCATTTCTGTAATCTGAAATTACTCTTGTACCTGATCGTTCTCTGTTATATTCTGCGACGGGATTTATTGCGTTCTTACTCATTACTTCTCCTAGTTAAGTGCATATTATACACTATTAAGAATGATTGTCAAGTAATATTTCCATTAACTTAGATTGGCTATCCCACCAAAATGATTTGCTTCTAATACGTTTATTATTATGTTCTATCCTGTCTGCAATGTCTTGGTTTGGTACAGGAAAGTTTTTTGCACAATCTAACATTTTATCAATCCTTACAATGTCATCTTGTTCACTATCGTAATCGTGTATGTAATAATCAGTAAGCATATCAAAGCCTAACTCTTCCATAATCTTAACAATACCAGGTCTGCCATTTATAAAAACAGGTTTGGAATATATAAATCCTTTAAGAATTTTTTCGTCCCAATCGCCTACATAATGTTTGTGCATGGGATTAATAGGCTCCTCTTCTGTTTTTGCTGTAGCAGTCATGTTGACAATATAGATGTATACTTTATCCATTAAGTCAGGAGGAAATGCATCGTACCAGGACTTATACTTCATACTATGGTCTCCACGATCCTGGTTTATTCGGTCCAGATTAAATTCCTTATCCCAGGGTCTGCTAAGTGTCCTGGGAAGAATACCAAACAATTTAAAGTACTCGTCCACATAACTTTGGAAGTGGAGATGGTCTGTTTGTATGAATCTATCCATCTCAAACCAGGAACCAAATTGATTCATATTCCATTCTGTGTCGTCTAACATGTCTTTGTGATGCATTTTTACAATGCCCATGCCTCTATTAGGTCTAAATGAATTGTTAGGACAAAAATATCTTATGGGATATGTTTTATCTACTTCTAATTTATTTACTCCATACCTGAGAGTAGGGTCTTCTTTAAATGCTGGCAAAATAGATATCCCTCCTAAACAAGAATAGTTAGACACGATTTGTCTAAAGCCTATAGTGTCCATAACATTTTCTCTATTCCAGGAAAGGGTGCTACAATAAAATTGGCTAAAGTCCTTGCCACGTAAAATTTCTATTTGTCCTTCGTTAGTAGTAAAGTTGCCAGGGAACTGGCACTCGTTATTATAATCCCAAACAACTACTACCTTTTCTTTCCTACTAGGGTCTGCTAAAATTTCCAGGTCGTGAAATGCTTCTGGGTAAAAAGTGTCTAACCATTTCCATGTGGGGTAATGCATAGGCACCCAAACAATATTCAGACAGTCTTCTTTTAATACAGGTTCTAGAGGAATGTCATTCCAACTAATTGTTGGTGTAACACTTACTTCATATTCTATATCTGGTTCCCATTCAGGGTTAATAGGACAAACATACTCTTTAAATTTATTATAAAAGTCATACGTATGGGTATGTTCAGAATTAGGCAGACCAGGTTCTTGTATGTCTCCGGTCATGAAATGACGGAGGAAGATATGATTAACTCTCATTACTTTTTCCTAAAAGTATTGTTCTTTTTTATTGAATCTTTTAAAACTGAAAGTTCTGTTTTCTTTAATTTTGAGTAGTATAAAAATGCTTCTGTGTCTTTAGGAAAACAATGTCCACCATATCCAAACTTTCCATCAGTGCCTGGTACTTGCATATGAGTATTACCAATACGGTCGTCTTGCGATAGCATTTCGGTAAATGTTTCCCAGGGAACTTTAGTTCCACTTGATTCAAATAGTTCGTACAACTCGTTAAAGAATGTAACCTTAGTTGCTAGCCAACTGTTTATTGTGTACTTGATCATACTAGCAGTTATAAGATCTGTTTTAAATGTAGGAACAGTTTTTACTGAACTATGTTTTACATACGCCTTTTCTACGTTCTCACAATCACGCCATTTGCCTCCTAATATTTGCATACTAGGATTTAAGAAGTCATTAAAACTATTTGCTTCAGTTAAAAACTCTGGATTGTAAACAAGTTTAAGGGTATAGTCTTTTTTCATTTTTGTTAAATGATCTGGAGTAATTGTACTTTTAATAACAGTGATGCCTTTGTACTGATTTTTATCTAGCTCTGCTAATACATCTCTTACATAACTAACGTCAACGTCCATGTGGGACTCTTGTTTAGGTGTTGGCAAACATACGAAGCAGACAGAAGGATCAAACTCAATTAAGTCTGCTATTGTGTTGTCTGTGTACTTGGGGTCTACTATAAACTGGTCAACGTTCTTGTCAAAACCATTTGCTACTGCTGAGCCAACAAAACCTTTACCTACAATACCTAATTTAAGATTGTTAGTCATAATAAGGTATGCTGTCGTGCTCGCCAGAAATTCTTTTAATTGCTTTGTTGTCTTTTTGTTCTTGTACCCATTCTTCTTCACCTGCATAGGTAGGACATTTCTCACTTTCTAATATGCGTTCACATTCCCATTTAACTTCGTATATTTTTTGCTTACATGCAAAGCCATTAAATCCGTCTATACGCGGATCGGTCATTACACCAAACCATTGGTATAATTGTTCCTTAATAGTTTTCTTTCCTGTGCGTTCTATGTAGGGCATTATTTTTTAACTAGGCCTTGTTCATGTCCTAATGCTGATACTATACATAGCATAGATGCTATAAGCCACCATGGGTTGATAGCACCAAAAATTACACCTGCTAGTATAACGTTACCTGTTACGCCTAATGTAGTAAGGCCAGTTTTTTCGTTGAATGTCATAGTGTCTGCTTCCCGATAATTTCATCGTATTCTGTTTTGTATAAAACGTAAACAACTCCTAATCCTAAAACATTTAAAGGGTTTGTATTAATATAGTTTAAAATTTGTGGTAATATATCAAAAGGAAATATTACACTAGCAATAATTAATAGTGCTAATATTTTTACAAATATTTCTAAAGACTTGTGAATGAATAAAGATACTGTTTTCATAGTGTTTGCTTCCTAGCAAATTCAATGCCGTTTGAAGATTTAATATTAATTGTGTCTGGTTTTTCGTCTGCTGTTGCTAAACAACCTTTAGGATCCAACTTCCATAACTTAGTGCCAGGATCTAATCTGTCGTCTGGTATCTTGATGCCTTCAGTCCAACGTCCATAAGAAACAAGAACCCATTCCCCTTCTTTTAACCAATCTATATCAGGGCCGACATCGAATACTTTGAACCATCTAGGTACAGTACCTTCTTCTTTTCCTATTGTTGATTTAAGAATTATACCAGCTCTTGTAGTTTGGTCGCCAAAGTCTCCTTCAACGGCTAGTATATTATCTTTATACGCCTTTATCCTCATCTGCTTCTTCCTGTGTGTAGTATGGAACCATTTCTATATCACCATTTTCTTGTTCAACTTCGTTGTAGCCTAATGGCTCATCTTCATCAAATTGCTCTGGTGCTTTTGGTTCAGGTGTTTCTTTTTTTGGTGTGTCTGGTTTGGCTTTAGCAGTTCGTACATTCTCTTTTGCCGTTTTGGCTGTTTGCACTTCTTGTAAATTGTCTTCTGAATTAAATTCTACTTGGGTAGTGTTACCTTTTAAACTTTGTTGGCTGGTGCTTGCCATTGGATTGTCTTGATAATAAGCTCGTACACGTTCTTCTGCAGGTGTTAGTATCTCACCGCCTGGTCCTAAAACATTTCCGTTAGCATCAGTACCTGCGTTACCCATTGCAGGACGGTCGCCTTGGCTAGCCATTAGGGCATCCATATCGATGATCTGACCTTTGTTTGTTTTACGTTGTACCATTATTTTAAAAATTCCTTTATGTCTAACCTATATTTATGGCTATCGACCTTGTGTACACCCAGAATATAGAGTAAATAACTAGAAACACTACTGCCTCTGCCTACACCCCATACTAAATTATGTTTACGCATTATATCTATAATGTATATTAATAATTGTAGTATAGGGAGTAACCCACGTTCTTTATACATAACCAACTCCATTTCTACTCTGGCTTTGACAGACTTGTCTGAATCGCTACCTATTAGTTTGTTATGTATATACTTCTCAACATCTAGCTCTTTGTAATGTTGTGGGATATTAAATTCTTTGCTGACTCTGGATACATCAGATATGTCGTTGAGTTCCAGTTCTTTAGCAACTTTATTAAATTTTTCTATATCCTCGAATGCAACATCAGTAATATCCTTACCCCTATAGAGTAATTCAATACCAGTTTGCTCATCTGCTAGATAGTTTTCCATAAGTATATTATATACTAATTTATTTGCAAAGTCAATCTATTTGTCTTTAGGAACTAACTTGGGTTTAAACTTTTTATTTTTAAAGTCTACTTCCATAAGTTGGCCTGTTTCTTTAGTTTCTTCTTTGTTTAAAACTTCATTTATTTCTTTACCGTATATGTCTGCAATAACTTGGCTTTGAATTTCTTCTAATGGCTCTTGCATTCTTTCTAAAATATTTTGATTTGTATCTTTGTTGAAGAACTCTTCGTGTTCTTCTTTGCTGGCCGCAATATTATCAAATGTACTAAAGTCTCTTCTACGCCACCATGGTTGTTCCCAAAAACTTAACTCGCCTAACCATTCCTCCATTGTAGGCAATTGGTCGTATTCATTATCGTCAGCAAACATACTATATGCTATTCCATCAATTTTGTCTTTAATACTAATACTTTCTACAAAACTGTTCTCATGACATATGGCATTTAGTTTACAATGTAATGCCATTGCCAAACAGGCATCACTCATATCAGGAAGTATTAAAAAATTATTATCATGACTAGCAAATGCTTGTTCCACAGTAAGTTTACTATCCATATCATATATCAATGTTTGATGCATTTGGTCATACAGGAAAGCATTAATAGTACTAAAACTAATATTCTGTTGAAGGAAGGCCTGCTTTTGTGTTTGCCCTGCTTCTACTTCTGTTCTTAAACTATATTCTATTTCATATGTACAGGACTTAACTTGCTTTTTATCTTCATTGTCAAACACCCATATGGCGTGTACTGGAATATTTTTTGATACTTGCATTATGTTCATAATTTTGTTGCTCCAAACTTTGGTACCTCTATAGTAAACTCTGGACTAGGATCTGCTACAGGTTGTTGTACCGGATTAGGTACAGGATCTTTTGTAAGTTTTTTTGTAGTTTTTGTGTTACTATAAAAATTTGTAAGTGTTGTTATTAAATCTTGCTCTGAATAATCTGGGGTATAAACTTCGGATACAATCTCACCTATTTCTAATACATCAGGAGTTTTATCCAGTCCTTCCATTTGTACTGCCATTAGGTCTGACTGTCTTAAGTGGCATACGTCTATCATATCTCTGATTTGATGATATATAGGATTTGCTTCATTAAGGCCAAAGAGTTTCTCGTTGAGTGTTTTAATCTCTTCAAAAATTCTGTCTGAGTTCATTGTCTGAACTCTGTCGAAAAAATCACTCATCTTTATAATTCATTTTAAACATTGCAAGAAATGTTTTGGTTCTAAATCTTACCTGATACATTGTAACCTGAAAGTCTTTGCCTGGTCTAAGTCCGAGGCCTAAACATATACCTGCTATACTGTCGCCAATTTTACGTGGCGTCCTTCTTCCCATAGAAGTTCTAGCAATATCAAATGCATTGTCTTTCCAGGACATCCATTCATCAAAGTTCTCTATGTTAGTGTTCTGAAGCATAGTAACTGTCTAGTGTAGTCTCGTGTATGTGTAAGTACTGATTGCGTTGCCTAAATATAATATCTATATCAGGCGACATTCCTTTAATAAAATTTTCTATAGTGTAACTTTGTTCGTTACCCCATGCTCTACAGTTGTAGGCTTTAATTTTATAATTAAGTTTTTGTCCAAAGTTCATATGAACTTGGTGGTTGAAACGTTCTGGGTCTATGCCTACACTAAGGAAGTACGCCGTGGCGTCAAATACATCGTGTGTATCGCATATAACTGTTGGTATGTTATTTTGTCCTGTTCGCTTGTCTAACATAATTGTGAATCTATTATTCTCACAAATAAGTTTACCATAATTTTGAGAAACATCTTTATATTTAAAGCCTAAGTTTATATAATGTTCAATTACATTTACGTCATGCCCATTCATTTTGAGGCCACTAACATAGTTTAAATGCTTTGATGTTTTAGAATCTGAATCTACAATTTGATAACTTTCGTCTAAGTTGGAGTTATAATGATGTATTTGCTGTTCTGAAAGTAAATAAGTTTTAATACCCACACCATTGTCTACTACAAAAAAGTCTGTAGTAACATCAAATGTTGCACCTAATTTTTCTATATCTTTCTCAGAAGCATTAAATCCTATTCCTGTAATACTTGGAGAGCATTTGGACTCGTCTTTTCTAAGCAATGCTATACAGCTCTGCAGATTCCAAAATCCAGTTTGGCCGCTTTTATGTTGAGTCCTATGCACAAAGCCTATTTTAGATAAATTGCTTTCTACATATTCTGTTTTGGTTACTGTAGGGTCGTAACTAATTTCTATAAAACTAAATTCTGCCATTGTCTTTTTCTTGTATGTCTTCTATGTCTGATGTTTCACAACTATTACAACACTCGTCAGTACCACACTTATCATGAAGTATTCCTTCGTTGTCGTAGCCTTGCTCGTCTACCGTCTTTTTGGGGGTGAAAACTTTTGGTTTCATTTTATCTCCTATATACTTATTTAGTAGGAGATAGTCAGGATTATAGCAGTTTAGGTTCTATTAGATATAATTTCGTCTACTAACCCAAAGTCTAATGCTTCTTGTGAAGTCATAAAGTTATCTCGGTCCATAGCACTCTCAAACTCTTCGTATGTTTTGCCTTTGGTATTATGTGTAACGTATGCTTCTGTAAGTTCACGTTTGATTCTAATTATCTCTTTTGCTCTTATCTCAATATCACTTGCTTGTCCACTTGCACCGCCTAATGGCTGGTGTATCATGTGCCTAGCACCTGGTAACATAAAACGTTTTCCGGCCGCACCTGCATTAGCAAGGAAACTTCCCATACTGGCCGCTTGTCCCATTACAATAGTAGACACATCAGGTTTAATATACTGCATTGTGTCGTACATTGCCATACCACTTGTAACCGTTCCGCCTGGACTATTAATATAAAAATTAATATCAGCATCGCTATCCTCAGATTCTAAGAAAAGAAACTGAGCACAAATACTATTTGATACTGCATCGTTTACTTCTCCATTTAGGAATACGATCCTTTCTTTAAGTAGACGACTATATATGTCGTAACTACGTTCGCCCTGTGCGGTCTTTTCTATTACATATGGTACAAAGTTCATGTTATTATTTACCTTTTGTTAGTTGTATTATTTTGTTAATAATGGCCTGCATACCTTTTTGTCGTTGTACAGTTAGGTTATGGGTTATACTATGAAAGTCTCCAAAACGTATTGCACTAGGATCAGGTGTTGCTACCTCGGCCACAAGTTTAGCAATGCCTTTAACCATAAAAGCATCACTATCAGTTTGTATGTCCCAAACGCCTTTAACTTTTTCAGCAGTAACCCATACAGCACTCTGGCAACCACTCACATAGTTTTCGTTTGTTCTGATACTTGTACCGTCGTCCATGTCGCCACCAATCTCAAGAAGAATGTCGTAAAACATTTCCTGGTCGTGACTTACGGATATTAATTGTTCGAGAAGTTCTGACATACTATCATTATATAGTATTTAAGAATATTGTCAAGTAATTTTTATGAAGGTGTACAAAAATCGTAAAAAGCGTCGAACTCGGTTCCACTTGTTAATGCAACTAGTGTGCTAATGTCACCGTCAGTTGCTTTAAACAGTTCTGCCGGATCGGCATCATCTTTACTAAAGTAAACAACATAGTTTGCAGAATCGTTAATTCCATCTGCTGGACTATTAATTAAATGTATTGGGGTATATCCATCAAAAGCACTTTCTGGTGATACACCACCTGCACTTTCTGGTCCCACATGAGTTCCTATTGCAACATCGTCTTTTGATGATACCGCACTACTTTTACCTGCGTACCATGTGTCTACACCGTCTGCGGCTGGATAAGTTCTATCTGTTGGCATTGTTTAACTCCAATATTAATTTATACTTGTATTTATCTGATATGTTAATTTATATTACCATGTGCCATTGCCAATTCCTATATTCCATAAAGGGACGAGTATTGGCTGTGATGTCTGTTAATATACCATCATTGGTGCATATCTGAAATGTAATATTACCTTCCAATGCCGGCCAATGCCATTGTTCATTATCATTTGGTTGCACTAGTAAATACTTTTTTTCTGAGTCTAGGGATATATCCCAATCTGGTGTTACCCTCCATTCCTGATCGGGCCATGGCCAGGTTGCTATGTTTTCCTTAGTTAATAGCTCTACATCAAAAGGTGGCTTTAAATAATTAGGTTTAGTATAGTTTAATATTAAAACAGGAATGGGTTTATTATACACATTATGAAAACACAATCTTGTTCTGCCTGGATGTATTTCTAACACTGGTCTATTATCAATATGATTATAACTACATACTATAAAGTCATCGAAGTCATTACCCTGTAATAAACTCTGCTGTAGTTTCCATAAATTAACTAACTTGCTTATTTCAACACCCTGGTTTTTATCTGGTGTTTGCGTAATGCTTAATTTATCTTGCAACTTAAAATAGTCTAATGTTCTTTTGGCATCAGATCCTAAATCACCATAGCCACTAATATGATGCAGTTGGCTTAGTGTAGCATATCCTGTATGCATAAATATCCCTCGCTCTAAAGCGAAGTCTAATATCTCTGGTAATCGCATGTTGCTACTATTAGGTAAGTCGCTCATACTCTACGCCGTCCCAGGTTAATCTAAATGTATTATATATGTCTTCGTTTTTAAATGTTGCTACTAAGCCTTTGCCTTTTACTCTGTCAAGCTCTATGTCCTGAAACAGGTAGAAGTATCTGGCACACCAAAGTAATACTTCACCTCTGATGTGATTACATTTCATACTTGCTGGTATACCACTGCCACCTGCAGGCAATTTAAATTTAACTTGCATGTGGATATTTATGATAAATAGTCGTATGAAGTTCCAAGAAATAGTAGAAGCCAAAAAGAAGTTTGCAGAAATGCAGACTACTGACTATGTGGATACTGATGAATTAGCCAAGCTCATAACACAAAATGGTGGCACAGATAACACACTAGGCAAACTAGGTGGAATAATGAAACTTTATCAGCAAAGAGCAAAGGATCTGTTTTACATGATAGAAGAAGAAAAAGGCGGGTATACTGTTAATGGTAAACCGTTTCCTGACTTTGTTAGTGCTAATGAATATCGTAAATACCAGGGACTAGGAGATGGAACAGTAAAATCTGTTTGGGATTGGCGATCAGACCCTGCCGCATATACTAGACATCCACTTGTGGTAAAGACACAAAATAGTACGAAAGATGCAATACAAATGGTGCTAAACCAGGCAAATGTTCATATACATATAATACATTTTGATCAGGACAAGGAAATGCGTCCACAGTTTAGATTGAACCTCAATACTAACGAGGGAACCAGATGCTGGAAAGGATACAAAAAGAAAGGCATGAAAACTATGTTTGGTAAACGTGTGCCTAATTGTGTTAAAGAAGTAAACACAGGTAATCCACACAAAGGCAAGTATGTAATTAAAACAGATGAGCTAGGCAGAAAAGATAGTAGTATTGTTGTCATGCCAGACGAGAAAGCCGCAAAAGATATGGCGAGTAGTCTTAGTAAAAAGAAACCTGATGTAAACTATTGGGTTGAGCTTGTGGAAGAACCTGTACAGGGAGACCTGTTTGCTGAACCAATTATTGATGAACCAAAGCAAAAGGACATGGGCGGACTACCACACCCACATGCAAAGCCATATCAATTTGTTGATCCTTTTAAAGGCATAGTAAGTGGGCAAGGACCTCTTGCAGGAATGAACATAGTAAATAATAATATGCCTAGTAAACCAGAAGAGTGGAGACGCCATGGTTTTCGAATGGCAAGAAATGGTAGTTACTACATTAATGCCCAGGTACTAAAGAGCTTAGTCGATTCTAATTTTGCTTAGATTTTTGTTTGATTTGGTATTTTAGCAATATTCCCAGCAGATTGATCATCGTTTGATAGTGCTTTAGTTTCTGCTTCTACATCCTTAATAAGTCTATTTTTAAGTGAACCAGCCATTATATCTTTTGTTTTATCAAACAGATACTTACTGCCACCAATTAAATATAACCAACTAACTATTACTGCTACGTTGCCTAATCCAAGACTTAGTAACCATTGTCCTACAGTTGCGGTTGCTTCTAAGGCTACTGGTATTGCTACACCTATTGCTTGTAAACCTGCCGCTATTGTTTCTGTGATTACTTCTATTGCCGCACCTCCAACATTTTGAGGTTCGTAACTTTGCACAAAAGCGATAAGTTTATCCCAACCACTTTCTATTGTGCCTAAAACTGCTGAATTTATATCACTACCAAAATTAAACTCTTTACCCATAATAGTCATGTCTAGTTTATTAACAAGAGTCTGGTATACAACTGTACCACCTACGCCTAATCCTACTAGTAATGCATTAAAAGGTTTTAATAGTAAATGAGAAATAGTGAACCATACCATTTTGTTTAAATTTTTAAATACAACTTCACCTGCTTTGCTAACACCCGCCCAAACTTTAAGAGTAAACTTTTTAAGATATCCTAATACTTTTTGTGCTATGCCTGACTCTGCTTCTGTGAGTTGACTTAAATCTATATTAGCCATTTCACTTTCCCAAAACAATTCGAAGTCTGCTAGTTCGCTTTCTGTGAGTTTAACTGGAGGCAGGTATTGGCTCTGGTGTTCTATTACACCTGCTAATACTTGAAGTCTACTTAACTCCTTGGTCTGCATTTTAGGTACCTACGTCTGGTGTTGCTGGCTCTGTATCAGGAACTTGTTGGGTTGTTGCTGGTTCCTGTTCTGGATTCTTCATCATCGTTCTGTTAATTTGTATTGCAAAGTTTTTAATAAATGTTTGTGAGTCCTCATTTTCAGGATCAGCCAGTTGAGCAAATTTTTGTTTTTGTTGATCAGTTAATCTTGTATTTAATTTTTTAATTGCATCATGGATATCTCTGACCATTAAATCCACATCGCCTCTTTCTTCCATTATGGCATTAGCATCTATATTTTCGCTTTCCATAAATCTTCTAAAATCTCTACCAAATTCATTAAGGAAATGGCCTGTGCCTGATAATGCTCTAAAAATAATTGTTATAAGATGACTTATCCATTTAATTGGAGTTGACACCAGCATAGTTGCTTTTCCTGAATATTCTATAATTAAACCCAAGAGTCTCATTGCACCTTTAATTATATTCCAAACCATTACCAATGCTCCACCTAACCATTTGAAAGGTGCCATTATAGTTTGCATAAGGCCTTCGTCTATTTGCTGTGATTCGGATATTGCTATCCAGTTTTTCATTTGTTCTTTTTCGTTTAAATTTTTCATATTACTATTTATCGTTTTAGAGACTTGACTTTTAAAAAATCCGTGCTACACTCACGATTACTTGTTCGTTTTACCAGGGCTAAAACGACGTCGCGTCTGTTTCGGAGTGAATCCTACACAGAGGCTCGGGCGTAGTAATCAAAGGGCATACTTCTATCCGAACAGACGCCTGTAAGTTTTTAACACCCACAAGTTAAACTTAGGCTTCTCCCATTGGCGTTCGTGAAAGTAATACAGAAACATTTTAGTTAGCACTTCCAGACTGGCAATGCTGGCACCCATAGTAACATTACCTGTTATTAACCAAGACAGAAGAAAGGTATCAGCACTTGCTAGAACTCTCCAGGTGCATGTTTTTACCAAACTAATTATATGGGCTCGTTTCTTCATATAATTATTTAATCTATCAGGGTATTGAAGTAATCAGCCCACATAATGTTTTGTTGTATAGACAAGTGATTAAACGTTTTACTGCGATATTCCTGTGTGGGTATAGTACCATTGAGTGACATTATATCTATATAGTTGTCAGAAAACTCTGCAAATAGTTCTACCTCATTGTTATGCACACTGAACCATACATGTGGTACATCATGCTCCTGCAATAAACATAATGCACTTATAGTATGCTGATGTTGTGTCGTGTCAGGAAGCTCTCCGCTAATAAGTTTACGTTTGCAATCTAGCAGGAACTGTTTGCCATATTCAGAAACCTCATCTGTATCATTTGATAACCAATTGAGGTCTCTCACACTCCAGCGATCTGGATTAGTATCAGGTTGTACGTCACACTCAGGCGCCTGTCCTGTTCTGGTATTACACCAGTTCCAGAAGTTAGTCATATTTTTGTGATTAAGTCCAACACTATTAGGCATGTGGACTCTGGTACAGGGAGGATAGTCATATAACACAAAGTCTGGTAGCTCATGATGTTTAATTGCATACTGCAACATCATTAACTGACTTTCTGGCGATTGCGGAGTTGTAGCATATACTATGGGTTTGCAGTTTAACTGAGCTATCCAGTCACGTTTTCCACCGCCCATGTAATAGCCACTACAATAACTGCCACCAAATATCCATACTGTCTTCATATATCTATATTTATAAACAACTAACTTAATAAATATTGATTATGAACGTATTAATACTGGGAGATAGTTGGGCCGCAGACTGGAACGAACAGTACTCAGAGTATCTGGGTTGGCCTAATATTGTAGCACAAAAACATACCGTAACTAACATAGCACAGGCAGGAGTTAGCCAATACAGTATATTAAAACAATTAGATACAGTCCAACCCCTGGACTATGATGCAGTAATAATAAGCATTACATCACCATACAGAGTTTATACACCACAACACCCTGTACATACATCAGGCTTACATGCTAACTCAGACTTAATATATACTGACTGTGAACATCATGCCACAGAAAATCCTGACAATAAAAGACTACTGAGTGCAAAGGCATACTTTGAACATCATTATGATTTAGATTATGCAGACGCAATACACCACAGCATGGTGGACCGATGCTTAGACAGACTGGACAGTCGTAACACCATAGTGACCAGTAATATTAAAAACAATATAGACTTTATTGGTGGACATTTATACATAGACGGCTACCCTGTATACCAGAGTTACCCAGGCAAAATTAATCATTTAAGTGCAGAAGGCAATCAGATATTTTCTGACATCATACTGAGAGAAATAACATGATAGAACCGCAAGTGCCAAACGATGACTATAGCACAGAGATATCTGAATTTATATCTGGCGGTCACCAGGGTTGTCCTGATAGCAATACTACTGAAGCACATCAGACAGATTGGCTTAGTACTGATAATGAACGCAGATGGAAAAAGTACATCAAGAACCCAACACTAAAGCCATTATTAACCAGTTACATAACTGACCCTGTTAAATACCAGTTCAACAGCAGTGGTTACCGTAGCGATGTAGAGTTCAGTACATTAGCATCAGATCAGACACCAGTGGATGTTTACATTGGTGATAGTCATACTCAGGGAACAGGACATCATTTTCATAACACTTATCCAGCCATACTGAGTTCGCACACTGGTAATGTGTGTATGAACCTGGGACAACATGGCACAGGAGTACAAAACAGTTTAATCACTTTATTAAAGGTATTAAACACTCATAACATTCAGAATGTATTTCATTTCCAGCCTATATACGGCAGATGGGGATTCAAGGAAGATGGCCAGTGGAAAACTCTGAGTATATGGAGTATGCACAACGTATTGCAAGAGGGTACTCTGAGTCAGCAGTATGTGATTGATAACCGAATAGACTTAGGCGCTATAGCATTATATCATTATAAAACTGTACATGCTATTAATAGTATATGTGCTGAGCGAAACATACCTTATTACCACACCTGTGGAGAAAATTTAAGTAAACGATTTGATATCAATATCAACAACACCTATAACCTGTCAAAACGAAGTCGCATGGCAAACACACCATTACCAGGCCTAGACATGTATGACGCAAAACTTAGCGATATGAGTTGGCAGGCGTTTATACTCAGTGCAGAGTTTGAAAAACCGTTCCCAGAATCTGATGTAGCCGCCAGAGACCTGATGCATTTCCCACTTAGTTTTATGAAACTGATTGCTGAGGACTTTGCTGACAGACGGAATAATACACCAGGTGGCAACATAGACTTCAAGATCGGATTATAAACAATCCCATAGTTGAAACAAGGGCCCTAAACAGGCAGTAAACAAATTCTGACGAAAAAAAATTTGAACCGGGCATCAGGGCGCCTATAGTGAGGTGAACTTTCTGAAGTTCGGCATGCTCCCCAAAATCTGAAATATCATGTTTCGTCGACATACTGGTCGGGGTGGGTATTTTAAAGGTTTTCTGTTTTTCCCAGGAATTCCAGAATGTCTGTCTGTTCTATGCCAGGCTCTGCAGTCATCAGTACTGCCTTACCGGCACGCTCAGCCATACTGATGTACTTGTTTAACTCGCCCAGTCTGACTTCCAGAGGCTCTGAAAGTTCTCCTCTGCTGTTCACTATACTGATGTCTACTCTGGT
>TARA_R110001592_G_scaffold98132_2_pt1 | contig 29383 bp, 21 predicted proteins | sample TARA_R110001592 | Tara Oceans TARA_R110001592 (sample SAMEA4398387) | marine metagenome | biome: Polar Biome; feature: [SRF] surface water layer (ENVO:00010504); material: water (ENVO:00002006), including particulate matter (ENVO:01000060) such as... | depth 5 m | reverse complement strand
TCGTTGAATTTATCAATCATTAACTTGTATGTTAATAATCTAATATCTTTTTCTTGTTTAGAAAATTCTTCGATTACAATATTTTTTGGTGTCTTTGATTTACGTTCCAGTAAAATGTGTTCCAATACAACGTTTTTACATTCCATTAATTTTTTAGGATTATCTAAATCTTTATATTCAAATAACATGTATATTGAAGCTAATGCTTTGTAATTATTAATATGTATTTTAGAAACATGATCAAATATAAAATTTTCAGAAATTTCACTAACAAGATTATATCGTTGCCTTTTTAATACTCCTTGATTAAGTCGGCTATATGATTCTCTAATAGTTCTCATAAATTCTAACGCTCGCGCTTCAGATTTATGTTGCTCTTTAATTAACGAATTATATAAATTAAGCTCCTTTGATAATTCTGTATTTTTACCAAAATATTTTTTAATAATATCAATAGTTACTGTTTTATCGGATGACATTGTTTCTGATGTAAGTTTCCTTACGAGCATTTCAAACAATATGCCGGTATTTTTATATTTCGAATGTTTTAATTTTTTCATACTGGTGCCAGTAGTTTTATTTATTAATAAATATAGACAAATTTATAAAATATTGTTTTCATCTAACATTGTTCCTGAATCTGTGTCTTTTGATTCTGGATTTAATGTTTCTGTTATAATTTTTTGTCGTTTTTGATTTTTAAAATATTTTAAAACAGTTTTTTGTTCGGCTGTTATTGATAATTTTCTTTGACGTACATCTGGCTGAAATGCATTTGTTTGATTTTTTATATTAAATGCTTGATCTAGTGTTTTCTTACCGGTCGGATCCCATCCAAATTCGTTAGCATGCTGGCCAGATTTAATTCCTTCTTTAGGACGACCGCCTTTATCTTTTTCTTCTACCTCATCGGAGCTCATATGCATTGATGCTAAATCATGCGGTGTACCATATGAAGCGCCAGTTATAGTTGGATCATTTCCTTCTTGTTCAATTTGGTTTTGTCTGAATCGTAATTTTAAATCTTCAATAACATTGGTTCTTTCTTGTAACCACTGTTCTTCGGGCATGTTAAATATATACTCGTATATATATTTATCCGATACAAGTTTACTGTCTTTCATTGTGTTAGCAAGTTGAATCTTTTCATTCATTAATGCAACTTTTTGCTGATCATATATAATAGACGGCGATGTTAGTGATAAGTCAAAATTGATTAAGTCTTCTCCTTCATACCCCTGAGATGCTAAATGGACGATTGCAATTTTGTAAAGTTCAGATGTTATAATTTTTTGAATTCGTTCAATTGTTCTAGCAAACCGAATATCCATGGATGCTAATGTAGTTTTTCCTTCTACTCCCTCACCATAACCTAAGAATGGTTTAGGTATTTTAAGAGCAGCCATCATTTTATTTTTAACGTATTCAATATCTTCTGTACCGGTCCACGTCATACCTGGCAATGTGTCTATTTGAGTTGCTGACTGTCCTCCACGTACCGGTAAGAAGTAATCCTCAAGCATATTATTAAGATTAAACTTAAGATTATAATTTCCAGTATTTTGGTCTACATGTGGTATTTTTTTCATCTTATCGATGATTGCTTGCATAAACGTGTCTACTTCGTTTGGTGGAATATTTCCGATATCAACTTTAAATATACGTTTCTCTGGCGCTCGCATTATTCTGTGAATAAGCATTGCGTCTTCCAACATTGTTAATTTTTGAAATTCTTGTCTAGCTCCTTCTAACATCGAACGACCATATGGTAAGAAGTTTGAATCAGATAATAATCGAAAATGGGCAATTTCAAAAACATCATACCATTCTTCATGAGTTGATAAGTGTTTAAATTTTATTTCATATTCCCCAGTATCACTATTATATTCTTCAAATCGTTCAATTTCATAACTCGAAAGTGGCCTAGCGTTAATTATACCTATTTCATCGACAATATCTAATTTTAAAAAGAAATCTCCATATTTTGTTACGTTACGAATCCAAGACCACATATTGAAATCGATATTCAATACATCATAAAATAAATTGTAAAGTATTTTTTGTATTTTACTATCGTTAGTTTTAATAGTTAGTATATCACCAAATTGATCTTCTAATGTAGATTCGTCTGAGTATATATCTAATGCTGAATTTAGGATTGGATCTTTATCCATCATTTCATAATCAGTATACAATTGCATACGATTTTGATGCATATAATAATTAGAATCATATCCACCATTCATTCCACCAATTTTATGGCGATTGGCACCATGTAATCTTGTATATCGATCAGAAATTTTACTCTTTGCTAAATTTCCATCTGATTGTAATCTATTAGTATCAACTACCCGTAACTTGTTGTTACCAACATTTTTTACGATTATATTTGAACTAAATAGATTTCTTAATCGTTTTCTTAAAGAAGCCATATGGTATTTTCTTTTATTATAAATATAAGTACTTTAAGATCCAAGCAATTTTTACAATAACCATGTTAATCCTTCATCGGATTTACCATTATTCCAATCCCACCCAGAGTCATTTGGTTTATTTTTACCTGTATAAATGACACTATCTGTTTTTTGAAACTGTGATAGTGCTCGCTTATTTAAATCAATTCCATGCTGTCGTAATTTTAATGATGTGTCACGTAACCATAACCCAATACAAAATGCCATGGTTAAATCATCATTGTACCCATTTTGTGATTGAGCTTTTCCATTTAACCAATGAAAGACAAATAACTCTTGTATGAGTCGTTTACTACGTATTACGGGTGTTTTTTCACGCATATACATTTCTAATGCTGATATCATTAATGGACGTGTTCTTGTAGTAGTAGATACGCCAGGTACCATTTTTGTTTTGTCTTTCATATCATATCCTTTTTGTAATTGGACATCAACATCGACATAACCATCATCTTTATATGTATAAAATAAATTTTCGTAATTTCTATCTAATGCTGGCTGAATTGCAGCCCATCCTATATTTGCATTTTCAATTGCAAGTAAAGCATTATTCCATTCGGTTGAGACTGTAACTAGCATATTACCAAAATCTTTTGGTGGTATTTTACCTTTATATTCAGCTACCTGAGTAATTGTTTCTATTTCAATTACATGAAATGTAGACCAGTCTGCACTATCACCCCGGGCAACGTCAGCTACAACCATATAATTTTTTGAATAATCGGGATATTCCCACACCCAATATCCAGCATCGTGGCCTCGTTTTTCTATAGGATCGGTACATGTTGCTTCATATTCAGCTAGAATATTACCATCAATCACAGTATGTCCAGAACTTACAAAATCACAATCACACTCCTGTGCAGCTCCACGTTCGCCTAATAGGTGTGTTTGTCTATTTCTCCATTCGTGATCTCGGTCTGGATGTACGGTCCAATGTAATTTTATATTATTCCACTCAGTCTGTGGATTTGTTTCTCCATCGACCCATGTTTTATGAAACCAATTACCTATACCATTCGGCGTAGATAACACAATTGCGCCTCCACCTGTTGATAGTGTTGCTTGAGATGCTATCCATATCTCTTCAATGTTTCGAATAAATGCAGCTTCATCTATTATTAATAATGATAGTGCTTCTGAACGTGCACCAGTTGTTGCAGACGAAACTGCTTTTATTTGTGATCCATTTTTAAATTTTAATGATAATTTGTTATCAGCTTCAATTGTTCCTTTTAACCAGCTAGGTAAGTTGTCATGCATTACTCTAACTTTTGTTACAAGATTTTTTGCTACTTCTTGTGTTGTCGCAATAACTAGAACGTTAAAGTCTTCTTGAAACAACATGCTCCATAATGCAAATCCGGCAGAAAGAGTTGATATACCTAACTGTCTAGATTTAAGAATAACACTATATCTATTATCTCTGAGATTCGTTAATGAATCTTCTTGGAAGTCATACAAGTTAAATTTAATTTTTCCTCGTTTAGGATGTTGTATATAACAATATTGCCGCATAAAAAATACCGGATCAGCAGCACACATTTGATACTGTTGATGTATTATCTGTTTTATGTTAGGTTTTGACATTATTGAATTACCTCGACAATAAGTTTTCCAGTTAATACTGTTGTAATAATACCAGCACCAAACCAAAGAGCTTTATTATTATACCATTTAGGTTGTAATTTTTTTTGTTGCTCTACGTATAAATCTATATTAGATTCTAATAAATCAATTTGTTGTTGCTTATATACCAATTGCATCGAATCTAGTTTAATTAGTTCATCTTGTTTATTGATAACAGCTGTTTGTTGATTTATTAACTCGATATTAACTGAATCTTTATAATATAAATCATCTAAAGTTTCTGATATATCATGTATTTGTTGTTCCGTAAAACATGTATCAACTACTGTTTGACCGAATCCGATTATAGGAAATGATAGTATAAGTATTAATTGTTTCATTTTTTTCTCTTAGTTTTCGAAACAATGTTTTGTTTTGCTTGAGATGTAGTTTTCTTTGGGCGATTCGGTTTATGTTTTGTTGTTTTGGTAGCCTTAGTTTTTTTAACAGTTTCTTTTAATTCCGTTAATTCTTTTTTAACCTGTCGTTTTTGTGTTTTAACTTGATCTTCTTTGCCTTTGACACGTTCAATTTTTTTTGTGTTATCGTCAATCTTTTCTTGTATTTTGTCTACTGTTTTTTGATTACGTAATTTTCCAATTGTTGCAATTAAAGCAAATAATCCTATAATTCCACCAATGATCCATTTACCGTACGATTTAATATTATTCCAAATTTTCATTTTGTTTCTCCTGTAACTGTTTTATTTAATTTATCTAAAAAGTCTATTTTATATGACTCAAATCCTTTTGTGATTTTTTCTTCAAACTCTTCAGGTGTCATTTGTGCCGCCCATGTTTCAGTATCACCTTCGCTGTTAATAACTAGTTCCGATGCTTTAGTATATGCATCTCTTAACATATCAACATCATGCTCGGCTTTTTTTAACCATGCGAGTGCATTGGCTTCTAATTTGTTATTAGCATATTCTTTGAACTGGCCAGTTTTCTTAAGTTCATGTTCCATATCAATAACACAGTCAAAACACATTTCGTGAATTGCTCTCATTTTTTGATTAAGATAATAATTAGGATCGCAAGTACATGTGTCTTTTGGACATTTTGCATATAATCTTAATTCTTCTCGAACCTCACTAAGTACTTGTGAATTTTTTGGTTTTTTGGTTCTGAATCCGTCAAATTGTTCTATTATAGTAATATTACCATTAGCATCGACATCTTCCCAAACATCTCCAATTTTATGATGTTCATTTCTTTTTTTTGTTGCCTCAGCATCACTAAATCCAACAGACTTTTTTGTTTGAAATTTGTGAGTACCGTCAATCATTTGTTGAACGGCTTTAATGTTTTGTAACTTGTTTGTTTTTGCCATAACCTTATTATGTTTAGTTTTCAGTATAATCGTTTGATGGAGATGGAGATGGTAATTTAATATCTGCATTTCTCATTGCTGTTGCGATTGCTTTTTTAAATTCTTTAGACTTGTTTGCAGTCATGCCTTTCATTAAATCTTTAATTGGCTGCACAACTTCTGGTGCAACTTCGATTGGAGTAGCATTTGCTAATTTTGATTTTATATCGGCTACAAATGAATCAACTGATGCTTTCATTTTATTAACCGTGTCAGTAGATGATGTATCAGATGTGGTGTCAGCAGTATCAGTTGATGTTGGGGTTGGTGTTGGTGATGGACTAGGTGAACTAGAACCTCCGCCCCCTGAAAAAGATGTTGGTGCTGGTGACGATATATCAGAGTCGACTGCTGCTTCGGCATCTGCGTCTACTTCTACGTCTGCTTCTGGAGTATCAACATCTATATCTGCGTCTACTTCTGGTGTATCAACATCGACATCTGCTCCTGGGTCAATATCTACGTCTGTTGCATCTTCTTGTTCGAACACATAACTTTCTCTTAATATTTTAGCAATTTTATTTCTAACATATTTTCTGATTACTTGCTCTTTTTGCTCTTCAGATAACTTTGAAATTGACTCTTTAAGAGTTTCTTCGTTTTCTGGTTTAACTAATGAGTTAGTAATTGCTACATGATCAATTCGATCTAATTTCTTGATATAGTCCTCAGTTCCTGCCAATTGCATTTTTTCAAATACTTTTCGAGCATGCTCCGGAGAATATTCGCCGTCTTCTACTTTTTTGTAAATGTGATCCACAATTTTAGGAACCATATTTTCAACATCATCTAAAACATCGGTAGCATATTTTCTTACTACTAATGGTTGTACTCCTTTTGATAGGTTAGGAACCATGCCGTGAGCGTCGTCAGCGGTATAATCTTTAATATCTTTACGAGTATTTGGTTTTGTTGATTTTTCTAAATCTTTTGGTGATTTATACTTTGTTTTATGTTTTTCTGCCATTGTGTTATCCGTTTATTTAATATAAATATTACCTTGCGTATTTTAACACTCCTAGTATCTGATTGACTGGAGCAAATGAACCTGTTAGTTTATATGTGTTACCACCATATGTAAATACAATACCTTCAATTGGTACTATAGTATCAAAGCCGCCGATTTGTTCTATTTTCTTAAGCTCAGTTTCCAATTTGTTAATAGTTTCAATATTATCTGATGTTTGTAGTTGTTTAACAAGACCGGATATACTGCGTTTTATATTTTGTACTGCAGCATTAGGATTTGCTGCAAGATAGTTTTTGATATTTTTTAATACAACTGCCCCGAGTCTTAAAAATATAGATTCAAATGGTTGTATATTTTGCTTTCGATATAATTTAAAATCCTTTTTATCAAATGAAGAAACCCATTCAGCAAATTGATCATTATCTATCAGTTTCTTGATTTTAGTAATACTAGTAGATTTATCTCCAAATGCCCAACGATATGTTAATAACTCTATTACTTCATCTGTTATATCATATCCTAATTGATTTGCCTTTTCTTGTATTACATTTTTCCACCATGCCTTATGATATTCAGAAACAGTGTCAGTTTCTTTTAATTTAAATTGATTTCGTAAACTATCAATTTCAGCAAAGAATGCATCTTGCTTGTCTTCAAAATCTTCAATTTGACCTAATTTCATTTTATTTGGTGGAATAAATGAGAATGTTTTTTGTAGATGAGCATTTGCGTCTTGAATTACTTTTTGCAATGTAGTCCCACCGGCTAGATCTGTTTGCACAACTTTTCCGGTTTCATCATATTCTACTAAATTATGAAATTGTAATACTGCTGCTTCATATGCAATAATATTTGTAGTAGCAGGATAAATAATTTCCATGTTTGCAAAGACACGACCATTTTTAAATATAGATTGTAATGTTCTAGGTGATAATTTACCTAATGCACTTGTTAAGTCTGCAGCTGTCTCTGTGTATGCGTCTACTACTGATTTATATCCTTCTGCTGCATCTTCCCCGCTCTCATCAACTATTTTTTGATATTTTTCTTCAAAGTTAGCAATAATTTCTGATGTTGTCATTGGTGTTCTAACCGTTTTGACGCCACGAGCAAATCCAGGCTCTCCATTTTTCCATGTTACTTGAATATTCTGACCATCAGTCTTTTCTGTTACTTCTTGTTCTATATCTAAACGACCTTCTAATGCTCGAGAAACAATTTCTTTCATATCATTGAAAGTTAATCCATGAGCATCATATGGATGATTCATATGACCTCCAGCACCACCTTCGGTTATTAAAGATTCTTTTATAGGAGCACCAAATACCGTTTTACTAAAATTATTAAAATCATAAACAAATTCTTTTCCTCTACTCTTGTCCAGAAACTTTTTTAATTTCTTTATTTTTTTGTCATGAGCTTTAGCCATTTTAGGAGTTTGGTATCCCTCAATTACTTCATCTATATCTTCAGATAATTGCTGTCCCCACCAATCTTTACTAAATATTGACTCTTGTACCCCGTTTAACATTTGCCAAATATTTTTAACAATTGCTTCTTTAGTACCAGGATATGATGCTGCAAATGTTTCGTAATCTTTTTCTGCAATAGCTTTTCTTACTGTGCTGGCAGATATTGGTGTTCCGTCTGCATAGGCTAATGGATCTACATCAATTTCTAGTGGATTAACATTGATACCAGCAGGCATTTTTCTGCCTCCTTTATCACCAACTGTTTTATATTTTTCCACGTTACTTCCAAAACTCATGGTACGAGCATAATCATCGCCCTTTTTAGATGCAGCCATGGCATATGTTCCGTTGTCTGTTTCTGGTAATGCAAATAAATACTCATACGCAGCCATAATTGGAGAATTGTAATCGGTAGGTTGCATCACAATTTTTGGATTACTATTAATTAGATTAAAGATTTCAGCAGTATCTTGTCTGCTAACACTGTCCCGTTCTTTTGGTCCAATTAACATTATTACCCGTTCTACATTGGAAGATTGAGCATATCGATTTGCTAATGCTAAATGGGCTCCGGTTAATGGTTTGAACCCGCCTGGAAAAAGTACTATAGTTTTATTCATTTTATATAAATATTCGTTAGTTGTTTTCTAGTGTTTTTATTCTATTTTCTAAATCTTGTATTTTTCCAATTAATGCAGTAGTAACTGCAGGCCAGTCAATATTTCCTGGAACTGATTGATTATCAATTAGTGTTTCGGCACGCTTACCATTTTCATCATAATCAAAATTTGGAGTATATTTTGCAAATTGATTATGAATAGATGCAGCTTCTTCAGCAATAAGTCCTATAAATTTACCAGTATTTGTTATATTATCTGATTTTGAATTTTTACGTTCAAATTCACGTGGTTGTAATTCTAATATCTTATCAAATAAGATTGAAGGCGCATTTACTATATTTTTTTTGGTACGTAGTGTACTAGAATCATATGTTATTTCTCGGGTAGTAGTATTATATTCTACAGGATATGTTCCAGCAGCTGCGTCAATATTTGGTAGAAAAATTTCTCGCGCGGTTGAAATAACTAGCCCTGTTAAGCCATTAGTTCTAGGAGCAGTTCTAAGGCTAGGAGTATCACTTATTTGAAAATCTCTAGCTGAATCATTGTAAGCACCCATTATCCAATCATTGACACCATCAAATAACATTGCACAATGGCCGTCTGTTGTAGATTCTTTGAGTTTTAACAGTGAGGCAGCGTTAGTGCCTGCTGCTCTAGAAATTTTTACAAAGCCAGCTTCGGGAGCTTCAATAAGCATTGCCTCATTTGGAACGTTAGATCCGGTTACGTGTATTTTATTTGCAAATGTCTTTATTGCATGACTATGATCATCAGAATCTAATATTATAGTATTGCCTTGTATTCTTGCAAATTGATAAGTTATACCTCCTGTTATATCAATGTTTGCCATTATTAATCTCCTATGATGTAGCTTTTGGATATGCGGCAGTGGTACTAGAATTTATTGTACCATCGTCAAATCGCATTCCTTTTGTTTGTATTATAATATCTACATTATTAAATGTAATAGAACTTGTATTTGCAACTTCTATGTCTTTTATTATGAATCCGGCAGTAACGTCTAAAACACAATTCATCATAACAGTGCCACTTAATGAACCATCAAATACAATATTTTTTTGTGCATTTACCGAACCAGTAGGTTCAGAAGCTCCATTTAAATGTCGTAAAAATGATCCAGAATTATCGTCATCTATAGTAATAACCTTTTCTGCAAAGTTTCCTGCTGTTACAAATCCATTTGAATCTAAAGAAAAATTACTAGATGTAATTTCAAGTAATCCATTACTACCACTTATGAATGATCCGCTAATATTACCAAAGAAAAATTTATTGGTTCTAATGTCTATTTCGGAGTCTGTGGTTGAATATCGAAAATAACTTGCAGTATTGGCATACATTTCTAATCCTACGCCACTATATGCAACTCCACCTTTAGTATTTTGTCCTGCTAGTGCACTTCCACTCCAAAGAAGAAATCCCGGGTATCCGGATTCAAATCCTTGATATCCTAATGATCTTACGAACCCAGTACTTGCATTTCCCGTAATTGCTATTCCACTATTCAATGAATCTGCTACATACAAAGATCCAGTAAGCATTGAATAATCACCATCAATATATCTATTACCACCTTCCCAGTCTTTGTCATATACATATGTTACATGATTACTTGCAACACCATCGACATTATAATATTCTACCTTAAATGATATCTGATTGTCTATTTTATGTGTTGTTTCTACAAATGTTTTGATTCTAGTATAATTAGGAGTATAACCAACATCGTTATCCGTTGTTGTTTTTACATCTGATATTTGCCATTGTCCGGATTCTACTACAAATATTAATGCACCATGGCCAGCATTGTCAGTTTCAAAATTAAACACAACATCATCAAATCTCTGTGAATCTGCAGTTACTTTAAGTTCGCCAATACGTTTACCTAACGTTACAGGTAATTCTTGATTAAACAAATCAGTTGTATCAAAATCAAATGCACTACCTGACATATAAACACTGATAACTGGATCGTTATTATTGCTAACACTACTACGTGTGCCTAATGCATCAAATGTTACCTTATATGAACTAGTTGCAATAAATACTCCATTATATGCATTTTTTGTTTGAAATGTTAAAACACTGTTATTTGCTGATATATTGGTAGCACTATCTATTAATACAGCTCTATCTAACGATGCAGTCGTCCATGTTAATGTTGGTGCCGTACTTTCTATATTGCCTTGATATGAATGACCTTCCCAATAAGTGTTAACTGTGCTCTGTGTTACAAATGTTCCTATGCTAACGTCTGGTAATAATGATGATGTGCTAGGAACAAATATTTCCGTTTCTTCTAATTCAACGTCATTAATAAGATCCCATGTGCCTACAGTGCCTTTATTATTAGTATATATTTTTGTTCGACTAATATCGCCAGTTGCTGGTTCAAGGCCTTCAATTTGTATATATGCAAAAGATTGTGAATTTTCTGTTTCAGAATATGTTGGTGTAGCTTCATATGAGACAGAATATGCAGAATCAGTAAATGAGTTGTAAGTATGAGGAAAAATACTTTGGCTACTATACACTGTATACTCTTGATCTAACAATGCCGTAGTTGGAGTTAATATCTTTTTTATTGTTGACGTATACGCCGTTGTACCGATCGGATAAGACGGTGTAGGAGTTGGATTTACTGGTGATGGTACTGTTAATGTTCCATTTTGCATATCCGAATTTAATTCGCCGCCAATTAATTCTATTGCTGGTTGATCGTTAAATGAAAAAAATCGTATTTTTCCGGTGTTATATGTGGGAAATTGTGTTGTTGCATATTGTCTGTCTAATTGAACACCAATTTGTTCTTTAACCGTAACTATAGGCAATGTTTCAAATATAATTTCAGAAACGTTAGGTACCATTGGGTTAACTGGAACTGTTCGTGTCCATCTAACATTAACTTTATTTTGCCAATCCGGTGGAGTTGGATTATTTTCTATTGTAGCAGCATCAGCTACTAATGTAATAGTACAATCACCTGGTGATGTGTTTTCATAAATATAAATTGCAATAACACGACTTTTGTCTTCGTCAATATAATCAACAACTTCAGAATATATAGGATCGCCATTGTAATCTAAAACTTCAAATCCTAATGCACCACCAGTTTTTAAATTAGTTGGGTGTCCTCGTAATTTAAATAAATTTTTGCCGGCAGTTAATCTTGTTGGAAATTCTGATATTTGAAAATACTCCGGAGATGTTAACGAGTTATCTTCAAACAAAACCGGTATAAATTCTAAACCTTGATATACAGCTTCTTTACGTTCCATGGATAATTTACACTTTATATATAAATATCAAATGTGTAGAATCTGGCTGTATCCGTCAGTTTTATTTACTTCAATTAAATTGTCTACCATATCACGCATTGTGTCAACATGAGATATAATAATTGAAAAATCAAATTTAGTTCTAAAATAATCAAATAAATTTGCAACAGATGCAATATGTTCTGCATCTAAACTTCCCCATCCTTCATCTATTGCAATAAAGTTTGGTCTTGGTAATGCTGATACATTGATAAGTGCAATTCTAATTGCTAAACTAGATATAAATCTTTCCATTCCACTAGTTAATTCTAATGGCCAATAATTATCTTCGTCATACATAATATACCCATTAATGTTTTTTCCATCAGTATTCATAACCATATTGAAATCAACTACTTGATTTAGAACATTGTTTATTTCTGTTTCAATTTTAGGTATTGCTTTAGATATTAAATCATATGGAATTCCATCTCGCTTTACAGATTTTAAATAGTATTCATATGCTTTATACTCAATTTCCAATTGTTGATACGTTTCTAACTGAGCCAACGCCGTTTTTCTTTGTGTTTTTGCAACTTCAATTTCACCGTGGTTAGTTTTTATTTGATCTTGTAATTTTTTAATTTCAATTGTTACTGTATTAATCTTAGATTTACATATGGCAATTTCATTATCAATTTTAATATTATGTTGTATTGCAGTTTCATTACGTTTAAATAAGTCTTGCCGTTCGATATTATTTTCTAGTTCGGATTCTTTTGTTTGTAAATCGTTTTCGTGAATCTGAAGCTGCAATTCTAAAAGTTCTATTTTATTTGTATGTGTGTTAATACTATCAACTGATTCATTATATTGTTCTAGTGATTGTTTATACACCGTTAATTTGGTAACTTCAATATTTTTTAAATTGATATCATTTTGAATACTGTCTAATATTTTTCTATCTTGATTAATTTCGTCCTTGGCTTGTATTGCGTTTTGCACAAAAACGTTAGACACACAGTATTTGCAATTTGGATCATATTCGTGTGTTTTGAGATGTTCAATTTTTGTTTGCTTATCATTTACAATTCTTTGTTGTTTTTTTAGATCTTCCTGTAAATCATCTAATTGAAATTCAGTGTCTACCAATTGTTGAACTTTATCTTCTAAGTCTTGTATATTATAATTTTGTATTGTAACCGATTCAGATATAATATCAATTTTATCTTGATATTTAGTTATTGTTTGTTCAGTTTCGTCAATTGTTGTTTGTAATACTTCTATTTTATCTATTAAATCAGATTCTGTTTCTTGTAATATACTAATATCTTCGCCTTCATAACTAGTAGGTTGCTTCGTTTCAATTAGTTGCAATATATCTTCTTGCAGTTTATTTCTCAGATCCTGATTTGTTGATTCTTTTTTATTTATATCTTTTATTAATTTGCTATTATCTTTAATAATAGTATCAGACGTTGTAATAGTCTCAGCAAAATCTGTTTTCTTAAATGCTTTAAGTCGACCAGACGTTTCTTTGATTTCATCAGTAGCTAAATGATGTAATTGTTCAAATACTGTTATATCAAGAAATTGAGATAATAAATCTTTTCTTTCTCGTTGTGACTTTTCTATAAAATTATTATTGTCTGCTTGTAATGAAAATGCAGTTAATATAAAATCATTATATGTTCCTAGATAACGACGAATACTTTTATTAGTATCACTTCTTTCGTCCCCATTTAAGTTTTCAGTCTCAGTATAAAAATTAACATCTACTTTAACGTGGGTATCTTTTTTCTTGGTACCAACCCGCTCAATAGTATATAAAACATCATTCATTTTAAATTTAAAAATACCTTTAAATGAACTTTGTTTATTGTTTAATACTTCATGTGCTTTACTAGTTTTACTACATTTATCAAATATAGTATATGTTATTGCATCTAATAACGATGATTTACCACTAGTATTAGATGCAAATAATCCACAAACATCACTCATTTTATTAAAATCAACTCGATTACCGCCACCATATGAGAACATGTTTTCAAATTCAAAAGAAACTGGATGCCATGTTATATGCCGTACAGATTCAACTGCTGGTAATTTAGAATTGATAGATCTATTAATATGTCGTATTGCGTCTAACTCATTGGGTGTTGCGGTTGGAAACTTAACATTAATAAAATCAGTTAATAATGTGTTTTGATATTCAACATCTCGTACATTTCCAATTGCAATTGAATTAGTATTAGTTTCATGATTTGCTGAGATTGTTCTTTGTATTGTTATGTCTTGTACATTGTATTTTTTACGTATCGTAGTAACTAATTTTTTCATGTCAGCCGCACTAGTTTCATTAAACTTGATTCTAATACGAGGCTTATTAGGCATACGATGAGGTGACTTTATTATATTAGGACCGTCAGTTTCTATAGTAACATAGCCATAGTCATTATGTATTTCCACAAACTCGGCTTTACTCGTTTTAACGTCCCAAATTAATATTCCGTGATCTAATGCTTCTCCATGATTTTGTTGTATCAATGATCCTGGATATGCAATAGTTTCAGTTAAGAATTGAGCTGGCTTATGTATATCACCTAATAATGTCATGTCATGTCCACTAAACAATTCGGTGGTTACATGTTCGTTTGATATTTCATAACCAATATCAGTTTTTGCATTATGTACTGCACCATGATGTAATGCAATTTTCATGTTATCAGTTTCGATATCATTACCATTAATATATTGTGCTGGTTCTACGTCTACCGCCATATGGTTCCATGTTATGCCAGCAAAATCAAATATACCATTATCTTTAATAAAAACAATATTATCATTTTTTATCATATCTAATACAGGAGATAATGCATCTTCTCGATATAAATTGTTTAAGTTCATGTCATGATTACCTAAGATTACAATCGTAGGAATATTAAATCCACGAAAGAAATCAGTAAGCATTCGTATTAATTCAGGCGACATATCTAGTTTGCTATGCACAATATCTCCAGTTACTACTGCAATACTATTTTCTGTTTTAGTTTGATTGATGTGATTAAACATGTTTTCAAACACGTGTCTATATTCTCGATGTCTTTTTAAAGTACGAATATGAACATCAGAAATATGATAAATTTTATCGGCTAATTGTATTTTACTTGATATGTTTGTTACTTCCATAATAATCCTAATTGGAGTTGCATTAGTTTTTCAAATGTCATTACTCCGGTATTTTCGATAATTTCTGTAATGCGTTGAAATCCTAATTCCGATGCATCTAGGTCGGTTAATTCTATAAAATATACATTTAATCCTTCACCCATAAATTTTTCTGCGATTGATAATGCATTTCGAATTGCGTCTTCATCTAAACATATGTAAATGTCTTTGACACGCTTTTCGATAATTTTCTTTTGTAATTGTGGTTGAATTATTTTACCAAATAATGGTATTGCGTTTCTTTTAATTGCAATTGCATCAAATGATCCTTCGCATAATACAATTGGCTCTTCCCAATTAATAGTTAAATCAAATCCAATGATGTCTTTAGATATTTTAGGATTTTTGTGTTTGTACTTGTCTGCTTTATAATAAGCCCTACTTACAAAATAATTTAATTGACCTGTACAGTCATAACTAGGAATAACAATTTTACCGCTGTATTCGCCATTCTCACAATATCCAATTCTGTATTTTAAAATATCAAATATTGTTACACCGCGATGTTTAAGATATGACATTGCATTTCTAAAGTCTGGTGTTTTCTTTGGTTTCCACAGTGGTCGATAATCTTCTGGTAATGCAATTACTTCGACAACTTTCTCATCCGTATCAAAATTCTTATACTTTGCTGATTGAACTATTCTAGATAATTGTTCGAAATATTGTTTACCTAAATTTAGTTGTTTAAATAAACTATTAATACTTCTTCCCTTTTTATCAGATATCCAACAGTGCCAAGCATTCTGGCCATCACTAGTTGTGTTAATATCTATTTCTAATTTAGGTTTATAATGTGAAGTAAACGGAGAGAAAAATGCAATGTTATTACCCGACGTTGATTTACCTTTTCCTAGTACAGATTCTAGTAATTGTAATAACTTGAGATTTTGCATATATTATATAATAGAAAATTACTGTAATATATCCAATTAATCCAATTAATTATTATTATATATTATATATTAATATTGGTTAGACACATACACTCCATTTCTGGTCTAACGATCGATCCAAGTCTGAATCAATCATTTTAAATAATTAACATCATTTTAATGAATATATTATTTTTTTTTCACAAATCAAACCTTATTCGAAAAAACGTTTCGGATCTTGGGTTTCTTCGCCTGGTTTCAAGCATTCTTGCATCCATTCTACTGGTATTTCTTTTTTTGCTACGTTGGGAATCCCTAGCTTGATTGCATATGCTTCATATGTTGTTTTACTGCCTTTGGATATCTTTTGATTTGGACTTTGAAACACCATTCTTATATCAATATCAGGATTTGATTTTAATACATGTTTCATTTTTTTGCGATCAATTGCAGTCCAACGTCCTTTTGTTTCAATGTACATTAGTGTTCCATCTCGTTTTGTGAACACAAAATCTGGAGTATATTTATGTTTTGATTCAGGTACTGTATAATGAAGTGTTTCAGTTTCATAACAAACTTCATATGCGTTAGATTTTATTTGTTCTGCTACAGTTAATTCTAAACCTGATTTATAACCGTATTTATAAGCTGCTTGTCGTGTTTTACTACCAGCAGTATGCCAATGGTTTCGTTTCATGTAACTTGTTTTCTATTATTTTTTAAAAAGTGTTGTTAACAATATGTAAATTGATAGTATTGGGAATATTATTGAAAATCCCCAAAACGCCATTATATTTTTTAATTGTGTCATAACCATTATATTTTTATCACGTATCAATTTCACTTTGTACCGTTCTAGTTATAGTGTCACCTTCGCCATCATTCGATAATAAAATTGTGACGTCATTTTGAAAAGTATCGGTAATCTCAGATGCGATCTTGTTGATCCATGTTTCAATTTGAGTGTAATAATCTTCTCCAGTAACTTCTACAGATCCGACTAATTTATCTTTGAGCCATTGCAATGCATGCTTACGATTTGCTAGATATGCTTTCTTTGCACCAGATTCGTCATCATCCCATGTATAATTGTATTGTTTAAACATTTCTTCACGTGTTTTCGTTCGTATCTGGCCTTCAGGTCCAGAACCACCGTTCTCCTTCCAAAATTCGTACTCAGCCTCAACCCAGTCTTTAGCTATCGTCCAATACTTCGCATTTGATGGAAGTAGTTTACTATCTTTCCATGTTTCTTCGACAGGTTTTTCGCCTTTTTTTGTAAATGTTACCGGGCCACTTAATCCGGCAGAGTTAAATGTACCAACTCTTATATCGCCGTTTGAATATGTAATTGTAAATATACCATTCATCTTTCCATTAGACCATGTACCGTCATATTTTTTTCCTGTTGTCAATTTATATGTTCCTTGGCCTGATTTTTTACCATTTTTCCAAGAACCGGTAAATGTATTGTCATTGTCATATGTTATTGTTCCAGATCCGGTATAATTGCCAGGAAATGATTTTGGGGTGAAGTTAGTTGAGGACGGTTTAGGAGTGTTTCCACCACCACCTGCACCACTAGAACCTCCTCTACGTGTTCCACCAACAGCTTTTTTAGCTTGCTCTTTAAGTAATTGTTCTTGCAATAAATCTTTAAGTTTTACGTTCATACCTTTTCCTTTAAAATAATTTATTGACTCACTAACTGTAGCTGCAGCTGTTAATCTTAATTCCTCAATTACCTCAGCTTTTTTACCTGCAGCCCACATATCATATAAATTTTCATCGTTTCCAGAAACAAATTGATATAATGCATCTTTTGTTTTAGTGCCTATAGCGCCATCCCATCCACCATCCGGACCTTTGGTTCGGTAATATGCAAAGTTTTTAAAATCTGATTTGGCTGGTTCATCTGTGAAATTGAGTTTATTTCCAGCTTGCCACATCAATTCTTGAAATGCCTTTGCATCTTCAGTACCTTTACCTAAATTATTAGGATTGATTGTTGATGTACCTTTTACAACGTTCTGCACAACAACTTTAGTTTTTTCAATTGCAGGTTTCTTTTTTTCTAACTCTGATGCAGCTTCAGCGTCTGCTTTTTCTTTGGTTGCCAGCGCAACTAGTTCAACTTGTTTTTTTAGTCTTTGAAATTCAATTAAACTAATTAGTGGAGCCGAGCCAACATTTCCTAATTTTTTAATATCCGAATCTGGTATTTTACTTATTGAATTTCTATTAACAACAAAAACATCCCAAACTGATTCTGTTTTATCAGTAACTTGACTATCAGTATCTAAAATAACTATATAGTCTTTAGTATTATATTTCTGTAATTCGAAAAGAGTAGGAAGCCATCGTTGCACTAATTCATTACTAGTTAACGGTGTATATTTTTTTCCTTTTCCCTGTTTTCCATGTTTATCAACATAATAAAAAGATGTAACTAAATCATCAACATTAGTAAAATATTTTGCAGTTCTACTTGAAAGCGGACCGTCAATTTTTCTAACGCCCATATTACCTTTACGTATTTTTTGTTCTAATACTATTTTTTCTAATCGTGTCATTTATTATTATCCATTTTATATAAATATGTTTTTATATAATTTACCAGTCTATCAAAACTAGACGACCTTGCCAACGCATTATATTATCGGTTTTAAAGTCTAAATCTAAATCTAGGTCCAATATACCCATTTTATTAATATCTCGTTGTAACGCTCGTAAAAAGGATATTAATTCGGGGTCTACGTCTCGTGCGCCATCTGCATTAATATAATCAAATACTGAAGCTTCGCCTCCAATTTCACGAGCATACTCTTTATATGAATTCATAAACACGTCAATGCTATTTATGTCGTTATTGTTTAAAGAGCTAGCTTTAGACATTATATATAATTGTTTAACATCATCAACATAATATATTGGTATGAATGTGCTAAATTCACTTGCTCTGCCTACGATAACAGTAGCAACATCAAATTCGTCAGACTCATTAGTTATTTTAAAAAGTTTATCTTCACCATCAATTTCATAAACCCGACCATTATCGCCTTGATCAAAGAATCGGTATTCATTGTTATTAATTTTACTTAATAATCTGCGTATATCCAGATCCTTTAATTCAAATAATATGTTTTTTAATTTTATCATTTTACTATGTTCTTGTCTAAATCAATTCGTATCAAGAAATTAACATCAACGTCATTTCTTTTTTTGATTGCTTGTCCCAATTTACCGATTGCTAATAATTGTCCTTCTGCATTATATAATCCAATACATGTTATATACGGAGAAAAATCACTACCTGAAACAAATCCGCGATATGTTTGATTATCATCATTTGTCAATGTAACATTGGTAGACATATTAAAATCGCCTTGATCTATTTTAGCAGTTACGCCTAATTCATGAATTGTCACTGTGCTTTTATATGAAGCAGTAAACGGATAATTTAATATGTTTTGATATCGATAGTCGATTGTAGATATTACTCCAAGGCCTTGTTTTTCAAAAATATTACCAACTACTGCTGTTTGTGAAAATGCACCGCCTTCTGTTCGATCTGCTAAATATCCAACTTCAGTTGCTGATAATGCTTTATTATATATTCGAATTTCATCTAATTGTCCTTGCAAATTAGAATCAACAATACCATAACCACCAATACTTAAATTTTCTAAATTATCAATTCTAGAACTTGCACTAAGCGGATGATTATTATTATTAAACAATTCATTTGTTTCTGATGCATGAAGTGTGCCGTCAACATACATTTGAATTGCACTACCTGTTTTTTGACAAACGATATGTGTCCATGACGACGATACATCTGCTGAACTAGTTATCATTGATCTAAAAGACGGAGACCCTTGTGCACTAAATTCAATTTGATTGCTTCCACTTAATTCGATTCTAAATGGGTATTGTGGAGTTATAGAGCTAGTAGCTTTTGTAAGTATTAATTGATTATCAGTACCAGTATTAGATCCACTAATAAACATGGATATTGAATAATCTGAATCTCGATCGTATTCTCCAGCTATTTCTGTTTCGATATATCCAGCACCATCAAATTTTGCAGCCAATCCCATTGGTAAAGTATTACCATTGGATGCAACAACGCCGTCAACATATGTTATTGCACTAGACTCATAATTAATACGTGTAGTATCAAAATATTCATTGAACCCTTCATATAGTTTTAATTGATTATGGATAATAGATGAAGTGTCAAATGTGCTATCGTTAATGTTACCATATCGATCTGAAGTAAATGATGCTGTACCTGGTACTGTTAATTGAAATGATGCTAATTTTACACCTTCCCCTATTTTAGGTTGTGGGAATGAAAATATACTAGCAGTTTCATATAAGAATTTTTTAGTTAAATTTAAATTGGTTTGTCCAAAGTTATAATATGGTTGTTCTTTATTCTTATAAAACAAATGATTAACTGAGAAATATGCGATACTCTGTAAACTACCATCAATATTAGATGCGTCATTATATACTAACGTTGTTTCTAATGCTGGTAAATATGCCGGATTAATATAAACTCCTTGAAGTGGTAACATACTACTAGTAGCACTTCCACTATAAACAGTAAATGTTTTATGCGCTTGAAATGGATTGATTTGAATATCTGTTGAATCTATTTTTTTAAATACGGCTGGATACAATCCCTCAGATATATCTTCATTGTTTATTTGCGTTTCCGACATAATAGTAAAACCTCGTTACATTTAATATAAATATAACGAGGTTAAAATACGTGGTGAAATATTAAAAATCTAATTTTATTCTAATCAATGCTTCACTTTGGAATGATTTCAATAATGGCTTAGACAATTTAGATACTGCTAATAATTCTTGAGAGTTATTATATAATCCAACCGTAGTAATATATACCTTTGGATCACCAACAAATGTTGTTTGTGCAATCTGACCATCACTACCAGTTACATATGAAGGATTATTTGAGAAATTATAATCTCCATTTTTTATTCTTACAAAATAATGTGTACTAGTTACTTTTTCAGAATTTCTTGCTAAGAAGCCATATGGATCAGTAGTTGCTGGATTAGTTATTAAAGACGATCCTGAAACAGAATGGAATAAACGGAAATGATTATTTCCTTCCGAACTAGAGCCAGTGTTAGTCTGATAATTTAATTGTTGATCTAACATTTTACCGTCTAATATCAGTGTACCAAAATCAGGATAAACTAATCCATAATAAATTGGGCTAGTAGAATTATAAACACCGCCGTCAATTGATCCAGATACAATATTATAAACACGCCCTGAGTCTCCAACAGTTGCACTAGCAACACTTGAGTCATCAATCAAAGAAACAACTACACTACTACTAACTGCTACATTACTTCCAGTCGCATTAGTATCTAATGAAGCTGACATATATCTTAGAGGCAATTCAAAATTACCAGCATCTAAACGTTCTTTTAATCGATTACGTTTAAAATTAACAACATATATAGAATCAGTACTCCCAGATCCGGCTGTGGTAAATCTAGAATCGGTTGGATTCAATAAAAGTTGTCGGTATTGTGAATAAATTGCTTTAGACGGAGAATCATTAAGTTGACCTTGTGAATTTGATCCACTTCCTAAAGCATTACCATATGCTGCAGCAAATTGAACTGCAGAACCATCTGTGCTAGGATTTCCATCTAATATATCGACATAATATCTACGTTGAGATTGTGTTTGTGTTGACGATGTAAAATAAGTAGTTAAACTTGCTATATTACCACTCCATAACCCAGCAGTTACTGTTTCTGCTTGTCCTTTTACAACATCAGCATTCATATCAAATTTTGTAAATGTTCTACCTGATGCAGATAGAAGTGATATTTGTTGTTGTTCAGCTACCATTTCTGCAGCCAATTGTTGTGCCAATTGTTGTACTTGCTGATTTACTGCATTACCAACATCCACCTGCGGTAAACTGGGGCTAGCTAAAGATGCAGGAGAGGTATTTCCACCAACTCCGGCTCTGCCGACAGGGACTACTCCTAACTTTGGTTGTTGTTTTAGATATTTAATTGTTTTCATGTTTTCCTATTTTAAGAAGTCGCATTTGTGATAGTAGCAGTGGATGCTTTATTTACTGTTAAATTAATTGTAGTTGCGCCGCCTGTTTCATTACCAATAATTGTTATAGTTGCTGTTTTAGATGTAACTAATAATGTTTTAGCAGCTATTCTAAATTCAAATCCAGAAACCGCAATACTTTGTGCATCTTCACTGTCACCAATAAATCTCGGAATAGTAGGCAATGTAGATGATTGTAATTGTCTAGTTACCGTTAGATCTGCGATACTAGAATCTGATAATATTGCCGTATATCCTAAATTAGAATTTCCACCAACTAAATTACCAGTATTTGGAGCAATAATATTGCTAGTTCCTGGGCCCGGTAATATAATAGAAGAATTTCCAACTGATATGATTGGTATATTTACTGTCGTTTTTGGTAATGACACCAATTTATATTTCAATGCCTGAGTTTCATCTGGTATTGCTTCTGTAATTGGCATATTTTCTATAATTGTGCCATAATAATTTGTTCCCAGTGGATGAGCTGGATTCCATAATGTATAATCGATTTCATCATCTCCGACTGCAAATTGAGTAATATTAAATGCATCACCTCCTTTTGCTAACAGCTCACGCCCTTTTAATGTAAGGATCGCATCGACAGTTACACTACTATTATTTAAATATCCCATATTGATTTACCTTTTATTTATTATAAATATATTTCAGTTAGATTTTACGTTAATATAAAACTACCTCGCGTTCCCGGTTGGTTTGTATATATTAATTGATTCCCATTTGCTTCTCTAGATTCGACAACAGGTCCACCGTCAATTGTTTGTATTGATGCAATATTAAAATCTGGACTAGTTAATTTAGATCCATTATATTTTTGATTGTCAATCCCTGTTGGTAAATAATCTTGAACTTGGGCAAATTTCAATGTAGTCACACTTCCATAAATCCCAGTACCATATGCATATGCACCATATGGGGCTCCTAATTGATTTGGTATCTGCTTAATCTCAGACAAACTAGCTGATAATATTACTGGCTGTTCTGCTCTATTTCTCCAATATGGGGTAGATGACGTTATATAAGTGCTTCCAGATCTAATTAGATTTTCATATACATATGTAGTACCGCTATATTTAGACGCTACAGAAGATGTTAAATATCCTTGCAATTGATCATCATCATTTGCAGTTAATGTATATATATCATCAGATATACTGGCATTATATTTTTCATAATTTCCAGATGCAGTTACTTGAGTATCTGTTATAATTGTATTATATGTGCTATTAACACGCTCAACTTTTGGTAATATAGTATCTTTGCTACGTTCTAATATATTTGGCTGAACTAATAATCCGGTTAATTTATTTACACGAGCTGGTAATAATTGATCTAATTGTTTAAAGAATGACAAATCAAATAATGTAAATATTCTAATATATGCATTAATGTCATTTTGTTGACTGTATTTTTTCCAATATGTTTCAGCTTCCTGTATTAGTGCTGGATATGATTTTGCATTTACGCTTCCAGGATCTCCTATATAATCATCTAATGATTTGAATCCTAATTGTGCAATAATATCTTCATCAATCATTGTTTGTGGAGAAAAATATACTCCTAACTTTGCACTATCTAATGGGGCTTTATCAAATTGACTACGTTCGGCTCTAGTTTTAACGTCTAAACTTCCAACTAGTTTATTAGATTCTAAACGAATCTTATTATCGTCATATGTACCAGCACCTAATGATATACCATCATAATAATATGTTTCCTCAATTGAGTCATATGGGGTATTATTAGTCCAACTCGCAAATGATGCAGATATTCCAGAATTATTAGGTTCTACCCCAGTTAAACTACTAGTTGTAGCATGATTAATTTTTTGTGTTAATGGAACTCTAAAAACTAATTCATCATATGCATTTGAATTTCCATCATATGCTCCTGGAGCTTTTGTGTGATTATTAAATGGAGAGTCTTGTAAACTTGAAGTCCACAATCTTAATTCTTGAAGTTGTCCTAATAATCGGCTGCCGCCTGTTGTACCACCTAATGTTAATGTTCCACTACTAGCAAATGAAGCCACATCAGATGCTGTTACAGCTGCTATAATTTTTCCATATTTAGATTTTTTAGCTACAACTTCTAAATTAGATCCATCTTTACGTAATACTGTGCTTAACCACCCACCATCAAATAATTCAATATCTGCTGAGCTACTACCATTGATTTGTATAGTACCCATCGTACCAGAAGTATAATCTAATGTTACTGTGTTAGTTCCTATAGTAAATAAATTCATGGTACTAGGTAACAACGGATTAGTTATTACACTATCCGTACGAAATCTAAGTTCAACTGCTTCAATTGGCTGATCGTAATTAACCGTTACTGTACCTGCTGTATTTGTAATTAAATCTAATGCATAATCAAAATTTAATTTTTCATATAGTGGAGCTCTATCTAATCTAGGACCACCATACTCATTAATAGTCATTAACGATTGAGGAATACCATAGCATGACAGTAATGCTTGTATACTTCGTTTAGTTCCTTTAGACTTTAATAATAATGGTAAATTATTTACAATTCGCCTCCAAATTGTTGAAGTCGACTTCTGACCAGACACTGAAGGATCGCCTATAGAATTAGAACCAGTAATAGGAATACCCGTTTCCGATACCCCTAATGTATACTCCCAAAGTTTTTTACCTTGTTCTCCATTAGTCAAGTTCCACCCAAACTGTTTAGCAACAGAATATAATAAATCGTCAGGCATTCCTAATTTAGGATTTTCTTCACGTTTATTTATTTTAGTCATATGATTAATATATGTATATAATATATCATAATGATGACCAAGCATATTAACAAATGTAGTTAAATCAACACTATCAGCCTGTAATTGAATATGATCTGGAACTGTTCTTAATAATGAATTATCATTTAAATTATCATATAAAGACGCAGATGTATATAATACATTATACCATGTTTCAAATTGACTTGAAGATATTGAGTATTGTGTATATGGTACAGTAGAGTTTGATTTAGGTACTGGCTGTATGTAACTACCAGTAACATTTTCTACATTTGCATTAATTAATGGAATATCATAAGTAGTTAAATTCGATGATGATTCAAAATACAAATAGTGCTCAAAATTATCAAATCCTCCAATTAATGATGATTTTAAATTTGCAAAGTCTTGTGCATTTGTTGTAGCATTACTACCAGATATTCCAGTTAATACTAAACTTTGTGATGTATAATATTCAATTAATTGTAATTTATATTTAAAATTATCTAAACGCTCTGTTGCTGAACTATAAAATATAAAATTATTAAAATCAGAATAATCAATATTTAATTTCATTCCAGATAAACTACCAGAAAAGAAACTATCAATAATTTGTTGTGATGTTGATGTAGATGATCCTAATAAGTCATTCCAATTTTGTAAACCTGTTTCAGTAGACGTATTATATGAATAATTTGCTTGCCAATTCGGTCCACTTAAAACATTAAATGTTTGTGCCTCAACACTTGATTCAACGTTAATATTATCAATATAAGTTGGTTTTAATTCTTTAACTACCCAACATCTAAAATTTGTTTCAATTGATTCAGGTAATGGTTCATATAATTTAACATATAGATATTCGCCAATCACTACACTATTAACAAATTGTACACATTGGTTTCTGCTAAAGTTTAATAGATAAGTTTGGAAATATCCAATAGTTGACGTTTGGTTAACAGTTTCTATATAATTTGAAATCTGCGTTATAAAATTAGAATCATTAACATCAATTGCTTTAAGTCGTATCTCTGTTCGATCAGGAGATATTTCATCAATTCGTAAATGTTGCTGATCATATCCACCTATTAAATTCTCAAAAAAGTTAACAGCAATTTTATAATTACCATTTGTTATTTTTAAATCTTGTAATTCTTGATAAATATCTAAAACATATGGTTTTGAATCAAATCGTATTTCGGTATTATCAATTGAATTAAAATATACTGGTGTATTTGGTAATGATTGGCTTTTATGTTGTCCGCTTATCCAAACATCTCCCGAATATAAATGAAACTCTACGGTAGATTTATTAATAATTGTATTATCAAAATAAACCGGGTCTGCAAAATTACTATTAATATTTTGTAATTGTGCAGTATCAATACGTTGCGCAGAAATAGATTTCTTTGCTAATGATATTTGTTCTATATTTTTATATTGATCTAACATTTTATTCTATTATAATTTCATTTCCAGTTGCAACTGTACGACGTACCTGGACTACTCCGGCATTGTCTAATATAACAGTATCGCCATTGATATTATACACATTTTCATATAAGTTGTCTATAGGATTTGGTATATCAACAATATCAATATCCCATGAACAATTTTCTGCTAATACCCAACTAGGATTACCAGACTCATTTTTTATAGTATACACATCACCTTTAAATGTGTTATTCATATCAACTATATATGTTAACTGCAAAAATGGATATCCGTTATCATTAAATCCATATGGATTCGTACTACTATATTGACCACTAGGTGTTGATCCCTGCTCTTTATATATTTTAAATGGAACTGGTAATGGATTATAATTTTTTGGATTTCGTCGTGATATCTCAGTTACAAATCCAGTACGTCCAGGAGTTGAAGATCTCCATTGAATTTGAATTGTGAATTTTAATGTCTTATTTTGTTGTTTTAATGTGTTAAACACATCTTCGGTAATAGTATAACTATTAACATTTTCCTGAATACCACCAGTAAATTGTAATTCTTTTGGTCCACTACCAGGAGTTCCATCACCATAATACCAATCAGTTTCATATGATGTATTAATTCGCTGTAAATTAATTGGCTGACCTTTACTATCTATTTCACGTGGTATTATATATTTTGCTGATATATTATCAAAATCAAAGTTAACATCAACGTCAATTGGATTGCTAGTAATTTGTACTGGGAAACTAAAATAATTAAATCGAGTATCCAATACAGACAACATTCTATTCGAATCAAAATTAAAAGAATTGGGTTCAATAACCATATACGATCCAGACTGAACTACAATGTTTCCATTTACATCTCTAGGAATAATATCAGTATTATTAGAAACAACTGTTAATCCATCTTTAATATACTTAGATGTTTGCTGTAACGCTATCGGGTCTAATAAGTTTTGTTTTTTAATTGCCATTATCGAACTACTTTAAAATAAATTTCGTCGTCAATATACTCTTCTGTAAATCCATCTTCAATTTTTAATTCTATGCGGTAATACCGTTCCGGCATAAAACTATTCATATCTACGTGTATGAAATTACTTGTGATATCGCAACTTACTTTATTATAAATATTATCAAACGGAATTATGTACTCATCTGTAGCGGCATCACGTATTGCATAATATGTAGTAGTTGGTAAATATTTAACTGTTTCAATTGGAAATAAATTTGAAGGAGATTTTTGTGGAAATTTATCTCGAGCATATATTCTAATCTTAGTAATCTCAGTATCTTTATACGACGGTTTAGTCTTGCTGTAAGTCAAGTATGACTCTAAGTTAACCGACGTTAACGATCCTGTTGTAAAAGTGCTGTTATCCCAGTACATTGTTAATCTAGGGACATATATAGTATGTGTTTCTCTACTAAAGAATTTAATAATACCGGTCTTAGTTCCATCGACTTCGTCTGCATCTGAAAACTTGATTAAAAATCCATTATTATCTACAGACACATTACTACTTCCAGATATCCACGTTTTTACTGCACCAGTAACATCCATATTAATATCAGTTGGTCTATATGAAAAAGATTCATTTTCAGTTAACCCTGGTTGATAAAAATAAGATGAGTTGAATACTGATGTGTTAAATATACCAGAGCCAGATTGCCATAGCCAACTACCCCCGAGACCACTACCAGACACATATAAACTAGGAGCTCCTGTATTAATGACTTGACTACTGGATATCCAAGAAGATCCACTTAACGTTACTGAACCACTTGGTGTGAATGACCAAGATGCGTGTGGTGTTGCCCAAGATACACCATCTTGTGTAGCAATTCTGCTAGTAGAATAACCAGTACCGTTGGTCCACGGTTGACCCATCAATTTTGCATCTAACGTATAATCTGCAGGAAGATTAGTTGCATTAGTAGTAAACAATTGCAACATAAATTTACATGAATTTAAGTCTGCAGAATATTTTGTTAATGTGTCTTGAATCTCAGACATATCAAATTTAACTGCAAATCTAGATTTAACTAATGTTGCACCGTCAGTATCTAGTTGTTTTCCAACTTCTAATATTTCGTCTAATCCAGTATTATGTGATTGAAGACTATTTGCTTCATATACGGTAGCATCACTTTCTGCATAAAATATTCTAAACATAATTAACCTTACGTACTAATCATTAAATAACTACCACTTCGCCATAATTGCCCTGGATTACCTGGATTTGTAGTTGGCAAAGATCCTGTAATAAATACAATTCCAGATTGAACATCTAATCGATCAATTGACGCAGATGTTACAAAAATATTCGACCCAGTTACATATGACGCGGTGTTTGCAGTAGATACTGCCATTGAGGCAGTTTGACTGTTTCTAACATAATTAGTAATTCCATCTACAGAACTAGATATTACATATGAAGCAGTACTAGCTGTACCTGTCAATGTTCCAATTAAACTGCCGGTGATATTTACTGATCCTGAGAACGCAATATTCTCAATGGTATATCCAGTTAAAACATTATATACATCAGAAACATAACTTGCCGAAATAAGTCCGCCTGATACAATACTTGTTCGATTATTTCGTATTACGCCCATTTTATATCCTTTTAGTATAAATATAAAGATATTAAGAACTTACTACTCTACCACGAATATCTTGATTAGGATATTTTACTTCAAAAATACTAGGATCTAGAGATGGATAAATTATTCCATTTCTTGTTGACGGAGCAAGATCATATACATTTCCAGAATAACCATTATCAGAATTATATATATTTCTAACCGTTGCTGCAACTACGGTTTGTACTCCTTGAACGTTACCTATAATATTAGTAATAGCTGACTTTATAATAGGTTGATTAACTTGCCAACGATCTATATTAAAATAATCTTTTAAACTAGATACGCATTTTAATAATACTTCATTACTATTATAATTAGGAAGTACAGTTATTTCAAAATTAACTCCTATATTAATAATAAATGCGTCTTTTATATTTACAGCATCAGTTAATATACGATAATGATCTAGATAAGTTTTTAAATTTTCTTTAATTGCTTGGTTTAATGCTACTAATTGTTTATTT
>TARA_R110001592_G_scaffold237306_9_pt1 | contig 29421 bp, 30 predicted proteins | sample TARA_R110001592 | Tara Oceans TARA_R110001592 (sample SAMEA4398387) | marine metagenome | biome: Polar Biome; feature: [SRF] surface water layer (ENVO:00010504); material: water (ENVO:00002006), including particulate matter (ENVO:01000060) such as... | depth 5 m | reverse complement strand
ATTGAATAAGGTCCGATCCCAAATTAGATGTCATGATGATGATGGTGTTTTTAAAATTCACCTCACGACCTTTGCTGTCTGTCAAACGTCCATCGTCTAATACTTGCAACAAGGTATTGAATACATCTGGGTGTGCTTTCTCTATTTCGTCTAAAAGAACAACAGAGTAGGGCTTTGTACGGATGGCTTCGGTAAGTTGTCCTCCATCTTCAAATCCAACGTATCCTGGAGGTGGTCCAATCAATCGAGATACACTGTGTCTCTCTTGATATTCGCTCATATCTATTCTTGTCAATGCCGTTTCATCATTGAATAAATAGTCGCTTAAAGCTTTGGCTAATTCTGTTTTACCAACACCAGTACTACCTAAGAATAGAAAAGAACCGATGGGCTTTTTCTCGTCTTGTAATCCTGCTCTAGAACGTCTAACAGCGTCGGCTACAGCTTCTAAAGCTTCATCTTGACCAACGACCCGTTTTTTCAATAAGGTTTCTAATACTAGAAGCTTGTCTTTTTCTGTTTGCAGCATTTTGCTAACCGGAATACCAGTCCATTGCGAAACGATATCAGCAATTTCTTCGGTGTCAACTTCTTCCTTTAAAAGCTTGTTGGTCTTATCGAGTTTTTCGAGATCAATTTTAGCTTTTTCTAAAGCTTCTTTTTCTTCAACCAATTTGCCATATCGCAATTCTGCTACTTTTTCGTAATCACCCTCACGCTCAAGTCTTTCGGCTTCTTGTGTAATGTGCTCTATGTTTTCTTTGTGGATTTGAACAGCTGAAATAACGCTTTTTTCACTTTCCCATTTTGCGGCTAGTTTTTTTCGTTTGCTTTCTAATTCAGCTAACTCTATTTCTATTTGAGCAATTTTTTCTTTGTTTTTCTCGCGTTTTAATGCTTCAATTTCTATTTCAAGCTGCATGATTTTTCTGTCAAAATCGTCGATTTCTTCAGGTTTACTGTTCATTTCCATGCGCAACTTAGAGGCTCCTTCATCAATTAAGTCGATGGCCTTATCGGGCAAACGTCTATCGGTAATGTATCGGGTGCTTAATTCTACGGCACTTATAATGGCTTCATCTTTGATGAGTACTTTATGATGATTCTCGTATCGTTCTTTTATACCACGAAGAATGGCAATAGCAGATTCTCTATCGGGTTCGTCAATTAAAACTTTCTGAAATCTTCTTTCTAAAGCTTTGTCCTTTTCGAAATACTTTTGGTATTCGGCTAGGGTAGTAGCTCCAATGGTTCTAAGTTCACCTCGAGCTAAAGCAGGTTTCAATAGGTTGGCTGCATCGGTTCCGCCTTCTTGACCTCCGGCGCCAACAAGCGAATGAATTTCATCAATGAAAAGCAAGATTTCTCCATCGCTAGCCATGACTTCTTTGATCACTTCTTTTAATCGCTCTTCGAACTCGCCTTTGTATTTAGCGCCAGCTACCAACGATCCCATATCGAGTGAGTAGAGAAGTTTTGTTTTTAAGTTTTCGGGCACGTCTCCCTTTACTATTCTTTGCGCAATACCCTCAGCTACAGCTGTTTTACCTACACCAGGCTCACCTATTAGTATAGGGTTGTTTTTAGTTCTTCTCGATAGTATTTGTATGATTCTTCTGATTTCAGAATCACGACCAATTACAGGATCGAGCTTGCCGGAATTGGCTTTTTCGTTCAGATTTTGTGCAAATCTGTCCAACCATTTAGTTTCGAGTTTTCCGTCAGCTTTATCTTTTTTTTGAGTTTGTTTTATCATTTTAATTTTGTCTAGAATATGTTGTTTGCTTATGCCGCATTCGGTAAGCATATTTTTTGCCGTTGATGATGATTCGAATAAGGCAAGCCAAATATCTTCGACATCTACTTGACCATCATCATCGGGTAAAGTCATGGCTTTTTGTAATGCTCTAGAAGTTTCATTTGACCATTGCAAGTCGCTGGTTTTGCTTCGTGGTAATTGAATAAGTCCTTTCGAACTCATTTCTAATACTTTATCATAAGCATCGCCTAGAATGTGACGAGTGATTTCGTTTTTATTGGCTAACAATCCATAAATCAAATGCCACACCTCTACAGATGGGTTTTCATTTTTTATGGCCATTTCCTGGGCATTTGCCAGTATGGCTTTACTGTCTATTGTGAATTTATTGATATCCATACGTCAAACAGAAGTACAATTTGTTTTCCAAATGGATAAAGCCTTCATTCACATGACTATATGTCATGTTTAACGGCAATTTGAATGACAGAAAGTCTGTTTTATTTGCTCGATCGATAATTATAGACACGAAATGCTTTTACAATATCGTTGTAATCCCATTCGCCACTTTCAATTTTGCCTTTTATATAGTCGTCTTTAAACAAGTATTTATTAGCAACGGCTTGAAAGTTATCAGCATCAATCAAGAGTCCTTTTTCACCTTCTCGTCTTAGATAAAAGTATTTTCTCGATCGGTTATCGCTTTTCTTTAAGTAAGCGTACAGTTGCAATTCACCATGAGCAACTTCTTCTAATAAATGCAATCGCCCGTGGATATCTAAAGGGCTGTACCTTAAAATATTGAGTTTGAGGAGTGTGATTTTTTGCAGAGGGATTTTTACTTTTTTTCCTGAACTCGTTTTTACTTTTATGAATCTAAGGTATTCGCCTTTTGGTTTTAAGGTACCAACAATACTATCGCCAGTAGTTAAGTATGCAGTAGCATGTATGCGTTTGCTGTACATTTCATGACGCTGTCCAAAAACAGTGCAAGTGAATAGAGTTAGGATCGATAATATTATAAACCTATGCATCTGAAGTGGGATAGTTTGTGGGTTAGTGCTTTAGTTTCGCTATGTATTATTCCATCTTTTGTAAGGTCGTCTATCCTTACTTTTCCAGAAGCATGAATGATTTTTGAGTCATTTAGTACGATACCAACATGGGTTACTCGGTTTTTATCGTTGACGAAAAAAGCCAATGCACCGTACTGTTCAGTGTAAGGCTCTCCTTGTTCTGCTTGTTGAAATGCATCTCTCATTATTTTGATGTTTTGAGTAGAAGCAATGCATTGCGTGAAACCACTGCAATCGATTCCAAATGGATTTTTGCCTCCCCATAGATAAGGTGTGTTTAAAAACTGTTTGGCGGCATTTTCCCAAGTTAAATTGACCGAATTGTAATCGTGGGCAAGCCAATTCAAACTGGTTTGAGGCAACATACACCCAGGACTTAGCCAATGCGAGTTGTTGTTGATGCTAACAGATTGAAGAGTTTGAATGCTTATTTTTGAAACTTGGCTCCATTCAGCAAATTCGGCATCACTAAGCCTAAAATGGCATTTGATGTCAATGTATCCTTCGTAGGCGTCTTGTACGGTCCTAATCTTTACCCATTTTTCTTCTACATGAAGAATTTCATAATGCTCACCAAAAAGCAATTGATTAACCATTTCAGAACTTTCTTTAGGTTCCGAACGTTGCGGGATAAGTGATTGAAGACAGATACCGTATTTCATTCCGCATAATTACGAAAAGGAAAACGTTTGGTGTTATAATCTATTATACTATTGTGATATGAAATACACTCTATTGATTGCTCTTTGCGCATTGTCGTTTGCAGGATGTAAAACAAAACAGGCTGTAATAACGGATGAAAAAAGTACGCGAATTGAAAAAGAACATACAAGCAACTATGGTTTTGAGGCCAAGAATGATGAATGGAAACTGAATGTTGATTTTGTCAATAGTAAAGTCACACGTATTAATAGAAAAAACAATGAAACAGTTAATCGCTGGGAAATAGTAAAATCTATAGAAAAGGATGTGAACACAAAAGAATACCGGATAATAGAAAATGGGAGAGAAGGGAGCGTTACCCTTTCTGAAAACAAGAAGTGCGATACGGTAGAATTTGGAAAATCATATCAGATAACGCTTACTTTTCAGGATGCACCAATCTTTGAAGGTTGCGGAAGGTTTCTTGAACACTATACACTACACGATATATGGGTATTGCAATCGTTCGATGATATGGATTTGTCTGGAGAGTATCAGCGGCCGCAACTTGAATTCAATCTGAGAGAAGGAAAAGTAAAAGGCAGATTGTTTTGCAATAGCATAATGGGAAATGTCTTGTATTATGAAGACGCTGTGATTTTTCAAAATGCAGGAACTACCAAAATGATGTGCTCTACAATGAATTTAGAAGACAAATTGCTAAAAGCAATGAATAGCGGTGCTTTTGCTGTCGATTATTCTGAAAACGAGGTAGTATTCTGGAACAATCAGCATAAAATGCGCTTCAAAAAAGTTGATTGAGTGTATTTTACAAAAAAAAGAATGATGCCTAGATAGAGTGACAGTAAGCATTTGGTATAGTAAACGATAAAAAAAGTTCGATTTATTGCATTTGTTTACATGGTGTGATAAATAAGAGTACCTTTGTACCTGTAATATTTTAATAAAATGAAAGAAGGTAAAGTAAAATTCTTTAATGAAGCAAAAGGTTTTGGTTTCATTATAGAAAACGGTTCAAACGAAGAATTTTTTGTTCACATCTCTGGTCTTGTTGATCAAATTAGAGAAGGTGATTCAGTAGAATTCGAAGTTTCTGAAGGTAGAAAAGGTTTAAATGCAGTTAACGTAAAAGTAGCTTAATTATACATTTTTTTCAGTTATGTAAAAAGTCCAACTTCGGTTGGGCTTTTTTTTTGCCCAATATTTTGATGTTGCTATCAGAAAATAGGGCATAAAAAAAGCACCGATTGCTCAGTGCTTTTAAAAAAGTAATTAAAGTGGTATTAGCAAGCTTCAATAACAACAGCAGAAGCTCCACCGCCACCATTACAGATAGCAGCAGCACCAATTTTGCCCTTGTTTTGTTTCAATACGTTTATAAGCGTTACAATGATTCTAGAACCAGAGTTACCCAGTGGGTGACCCAATGATACTGCACCACCGTTAACGTTTACTTTAGCACCATCAATACCTAGTAATTTGCAGTTAGCCAATCCAACTACAGCAAATGCTTCATTGAACTCGTAGAAATCAACATCGTCAATTTTCAAACCTGCATTATCCAATGCTTTTGGAATTGCTTTTGCTGGAGAAGTAGTAAACCATTCTGGAGCTTGAGCAGCATCAGCAAAACCTCTAACTTTTGCCAAAGGCTTTAGTCCAAGAGCTTCCATTTTTTCTTTGCTCATCAAAACTAATGCAGAAGCACCATCGTTTAATGTAGAAGCATTGGCAGCTGTAACAGTTCCATCTTTTTTGAAAACAGGACGCAAAGAAGATATTTTATCCATCTTCACGTTTTTGTATTCCTCATCTTCAGCAAACATGATAGGATCTCCTTTGCGTTGTGGAATAGCTACTGGTACAATTTCTTCAGAAAATTTACCGTCTTTCCATGCCTTAGCAGATCTTTCATAAGATTCTACAGCAAAAGCATCTTGCTCTTCTCTAGTAAACTTATATTCTTCAGCACAAGTTTCAGCACAAACACCCATTACAGTTTTGTTGTACACATCTGTAAGACCGTCGTTGATTAAACCATCAACCATTTTACCGTCACCAAATTTGGTTCCGCTACGACTGTTGGTAATGTAGTGAGGTACACTGCTCATGTTTTCCATACCACCTACAACTACAACGTCATTAAGACCTGCACCTATAGAAGTAGCACCCAACATAAGCGCTTTCATACCCGAAGCACAAACTTTGTTTACTGTAGTACTTGGTACTGTATCTGGTAAACCAGCAAAAATTGCAGCCTGACGAGCAGGAGCTTGACCAACATTGGCTTGCAATACATTACCCATAAACACTTCTTCAACTTCAGAAGGAGCAAGGTTGATTTTGTCTATAGCACCTTTAATGGCTACAGATCCTAGAGTAGTAGCAGGTACATTAGCAAGTGATCCAAGAAAAGATCCCATTGGTGTACGCACTGCCGATACAATATAAACGTCTTTCATAATCGGTATAATTCTACGACGAAAATAGGCATTCCAAAATGAAATTGAAAAAAAATAGAAAGAGGTTTGCAAAGTTGAATTCAATGTATATATTTGCGCTCCCATTGGAGAGATGGGTGAGTGGCTGAAACCACATGTTTGCTAAACATGCGTGCTAGAAATGGTACCGGGGGTTCGAATCCCCCTCTCTCCGCTCAATGAACACGAAGGCCCCGATTTATCGGGGTTTTTTGTTTCTAATGGTTTTGTTTAGAAGTAGTTAACGCTTCTGGATTTCTTATTGGTTGGCTCTATTGAAGCTTTAAAACAGACTTAGATTACTTAAAAATTCATTAATTGTTTAAGTATGGTAAAAACGGACGAAAATCTTTAGGTAAGTAGGTGTAAAACCCGTATTTCTTTACTTTTTTGCAGTTCTTTAAATATATTTTAATGCTGCGCACACTTAAGGTTTGTTTTTTCGTTTCCTTTTTGATATCATTTACTGGTATTTCTCAAGCTCAAAACAATTCATTTGTTTTTTCTGGAACGCTGAAAGATGCTGTTTCAAAACAAGCAATTCCGTATGCTACCATTGTAGTCTTTTCGAATGAGACCAATAAAATATTGAATGGTACTACAACAACCGATGATGGCTCATTCTCAATAAAAAGTCAAACAAACGACGTTTACATTGAGTTCAGTTTTATGGGCTATGAAAAGAAATCCATCAAAGAATTTGAATTAAATAATTCCGACATAAATTTTGGTGATATTTTTCTAGCGCAAAATTCACAAACCTTAAATGAAGTTTCTGTCGTAGCCGAAAAATCGACGGTTGAATTCAAGTTGGATAAACGTGTTTTTAATGTTGGGAAAGACATCAGCAGTACCGGTATGGGAGCTATGGAAGTCTTAAATAATGTACCATCGGTTAATGTAGATATTGAAGGAACTGTTACGCTTAGAGGCAATGCAGGTGTTCAGATTTTGATCAATGGAAAGCCTTCTGTATTAGCCGATGAACAAAGCAATGCGCTGGGCAGTATAACCGCCGACATGATAGAAAGTGTGGAGGTTATTACCAATCCATCGGCCAAATACGAAGCCGAAGGCTCGTCTGGTATTATCAACATCATTCTTAAAAAGGAAGACAAAAAAGGATTCAATGGCTCTATGTCTTTCAATACGGGTATACCCAACAACCATAGTTTGGGAGGAAGTGTAAATTATCGTACCGAAAAATTCAATTTTTTTAGTCAGTTTGGCTTGGGGTATCGATCTCAGCCTAGTTATTCTATAAGTGAAAATATCAATAAGGTAAACAACACCAAAATTGAGAGCGAGGGTGAGAATTATCGAAATGAAAATTTCTACAACATAACTTTAGGTACCGATTACTATATAAACGAATTCAATGCCATTACTCTCTCTGGAAACTATGCGTACGAAATAGAAACACAGCCGTCTACAACCGATTTCATTTTGTACGATAGTTTGGGGACTATCTCATCGGTATACCAAAGAAAGGAAGAAACCGATGCAACAAACCCGAAGTACAAGTACGATTTACAGTACAAAAAACAATTCCAGAACAACAAAGATCATGTATTGCTCTTTAGCACTTTAGGCAGCTTTTTTGGGAAAGATTTATCTTCTGAATTCAACAATACATTTAGCAGTGGTGAAAGCAATACACAGCAACTTACTCGAACCAATTTTTATCAATCCGATTACACGTTCAAACTAGATTACACCAATCCGTTGTCAGAAAAAGTGACTATAGAATCGGGTGCACTATATGAAATAAACGATGTTGGAAACGATTACGCGGTGTTTGATGTTGTTGGTGGTCAGGAAGTTATAGATTCTAATTTGGCGAATAACTTTGAGTATAATCAAAAAGTATTGGGAGTATATGGTACGGGTTCTTTTGAAGGAGCTAAGTGGGGCGTTAAAGTAGGCTTTCGTTTAGAAAACACAGATTTGAAAACATTATTGAGCACCACTAACGAAGAAAACACTCAGAATTACACCAATCTTTTTCCTTCGGTGCATACGTCATTTAAAATATCTAAAATGGCCTCACTGCAAGCGGGGTATAGTAAGCGTATTTTCCGCCCTCGATTGTGGGACTTAAATCCATTTTTCAATATTAGAAACAACTACAACATTAGAAAAGGTAATCCTGATTTGTTGCCAGAATATGCCGACTCGTATGAAGTGACGGGTATCTTTTTAATGAAAAAACTATCATTGAATACCAGCATTTATCATTTGTACACAACCAATGTGATGGAACGTGTTTCAATTTTCGAGAACGATGTCAATATTACAATGCCCATCAACGTAGGAAGTAATAAGAAAACAGGTTTGGAAATCAATGGGAAATACAATGCCACCAAAAAAATAACCATTACGGGCGATTTCAACTACGGTTACTTTGTAAGAGAGGGAGTGTATTTGGCTCAAAATTTCGATTTCAGTGGCAATCAGTGGTCGATGAAGTTTACAGGGAAATTCAAATTGCCAAACGACTATGATTTTGAAATAACACCAAACTATCGTTCTTCAGTCAAAACGGTACAAGGACAAGTATCTGGTTTTGCTTTTGCCGATCTAGGGGTTAGAAAGAAGATTTGGAAAGGAAAAGCTGTTGTTAACTTTAGTGTACGCGATGTGTTTGCATCACGAATTAGAGAGAGCGTAGTAGACCAAGATGATTTTTATGTGTACAGCAATCAAAAAAGAGGCCGCTTTATTACTTTAGGCTTTAGCTATAGTTTTGGGAAAGGTGAAGCCATGACTTATTCGGGCGGTAGACGTTAACGAACTGTCCTTTTATTGTGTGAGTTGTTTGTGAGAACCATCGCAATTAGGCATGCGTTTGGATAATCCACAGGTACAGTCGTTGAATCCATAGCCCTTCATAATTTTATCGATGCTGTTTTCAATTCTTGACAATTTGGTTTTCGATTGTTTTGGTTGGGTAAAATGCAATAGATAACCCCGTTGTCGGCCAGGAGTAAGGTTTGAAAAAGCTTTTTCGAAATCAGGATTCCCTTCAAATTTTTGAATGAGTTCTATAGGTACTTCATAATCTGAAGTTGATTTTTTTTCAACTTTTAATCCCGATTTTTCTACTTCGATGGCAGCCAATATATAATCTTTAATGATGGGCCTAAGATCTTCTATTTCAGAAATATCCGAGAATCGAATTTGCCGTGCCGATTGAGTGTTTTTGGTTTGTTGAACCAAAATGTTGTGAGGATCAGATAATAGAGCGCCTTTATTGAACAAGACCGCACAGTATTCTTTGAAACCATGAATTAGTAAGATGTTTTTACTGTTGAGGGTGTAACAAGGGTGCATCCATTTAAAATCCTCTGTTAAATCGCACTCCAGTATGATTTCGCGAAGCAATGCTAGCTCGGCTTGCCATTTTTTTTCTTGCCTCAAAAAATCATCTACTTCAGTGTTCATAGTGTTTTCAAATTGATGGTTTCAAAATACTAAAACAAAATAAAGACAATTTACAAGCGATGGGTAGGGCCTAGCAGTAATAAATTATGGATTCTTGAATCCATAGTAATTCCTTTGTGCTGGAGCTCCTATTTTGCGGTGTACATGAATACTATCAGATTGAAAAAATTGAGCGTAATCAGGTGGTCCACCACATTTGTAGCAAGTATATTTTCCATTGCTTTCGTATGGAGCAACAAAACTAAACGATTCTGAACTAACAATTATAGAGGTGCTATCAGAATGAATTTCAATTTGTACTTGTGTATCGGTTGAAACTGTATCTAATTCCCAAACTATTTGATTGTTTTCGTTTTGAATTGGGCCATAATATGTCTCAATGCATGTATAGGTGCCTATTATACTATCCCTAAAATCAGCAACTACAGCTGGTTTTTCTTCGTCCTTAGTATCTTTTTCACAAGAACTCGAGAGGAAGGTAAGGCTGATGAGTAAAACAATAAACTTGAAAAGAGTGTTCGTAGTATTGACATGCATATTTGTAGTTGTTATTGTGCTGTTTGTTGGAAATGTAGTAATTAAATATTAAAACAAACCATTCTTATTCGGGGATTTCTTGTCGATAATTTGCCCTATATCCCACAATTCTTCAATTGTTCCATTTTCAATTCTGAAAATATGCACCACTGCAATGTCCATGTTGTTTTTGCAAATCAATGAGTGTGTAATGACAGAATTGCCCTCTTCAAAACACTGTTTTATTTCTATTGCTGTGTTTGGAGCCGTTTTGTGGGCATCCTCCATTGCGTTTAACAACGATTGGCGGTCGCCTTCAAAATATTGGTTATGGTGCTTGAAGTTCTTAGAAACGTAATTATCGAACCCTTTTTTAACGTCGCCCAGTCCAGCTAATTTTAGAAAATTGATGGCAATTTCTTTTTTATTCATGTTGATAGATTTATTCCTTTTGATAAAAAACTATTGACTAAGCCATTAAAAATATAACTTCTGTTGTAGATATTTATGTTGAGTCGATTTTCTTGACCAATCGCCCATTTTTGTAACCTAAGTTGCTTGCCTTTTAGGCTAATTGGGTTAATTTCGAACATGAAAATTGCGAGAATTTTAAAGGCGACTTTTACCTTGTCGTGTGCTCGATGCCATCAAGGAAAGTTATTGAATTACCATCCCTATAATCTTAAAAAATTAGGCGAAACAAACAGGACGTGCTCTCACTGTGGTTTAAGGTTTTCTCGCGAGCCAGGATTCTTTTTTGGAAGTTCTTACGTAAGTTATATGTTAACCGTTGCGATTGGAACTGCAGTAGTGGTTATAGGTGCATTATTGCGTCATTTTGTGTGGCCAGATCTTTCTTGGTATGCAATTTTAGGCGCACTGATTGTTGTATTAATATTATTGTTCCCTATGGTGTATGTATGGGCTAGAGCTATGTGGGTAGCCTTTTTTGTACCGTACGATCCCGAAAAAAGAGGGGAAGATTAATTTGAAACAACAAGCTATTTTCCATTAGAAAAACAGATTACATTAGGAATCCTCTGTTTCAGACTTAGATTAAGGTTAGAAAGATACTTTTTAGGTACTTTTGCAGCTCAATGCCTTTTAGGTTTTATTTATGAAAGACATCATTACAGTTCAGGATATTCAAAATCTTGATTTTAATAAAGTAATTATTTACGCAGCGCCAGTCATGTTTGCGTTGGTTTTGCTTGAGTTTATTTTTAGTGAACGCAAGAAGAAAGATTTGTACAATGGTAAGGACTTCATGGCTTCGGCTTCGATAGGGATTATCAATTTGATTTTGAATGTCTTCATGAAGGTAGGAGTGTTTGCTACCATCGTATTCTTTTATAACCTAAGCCCATTCAGAATTCCTCATACTTGGTGGAGTTATGTTATATGTCTTTTTGTATTGGATTTTTGTCGCTATTGGGCGCACCGTATCGCTCACGAACAACGTTTTTGGTGGAGTACGCATGTAGTACATCACAATTCTAAATATTACAATCTAGCGGTTTCTTTCCGTTTGTCTTGGACTCAAAACTTAAAGATTATTTTCTTTTTGCCTGTAGTAATGATGGGCTTCGATCCGTTTGTGTTTTTCATCATTCACCAAATAGAAGTTTTGTACCAGTTCTGGATTCATACGGAGTTTATTAGAAAACTGCCAAAACCTATTGAGTATATATTTACAACACCATCTCACCATAGAGTTCACCACTCTACCAACCCACAGTATATGGACAAGAACTATGGTTCTACTTTCATTTTTTGGGACCGTATTTTCGGAACATTTATTGAAGAAGATGAAAAGCCTGTATATGGTATCACCACACCAATAAACTCATACAATCCTGTTGTATTGGTATTCCATGCATGGAAAGAAGTCGTGGTTGATTTATACCATTGCCGTAGCTTCAAAGCAGCTTTTAAAATATTATTTGGTAGCCCTGCTCGATATTACGATAGAATCAATAAAAAGTTTGGAGATCATCCAGAAGAAGAATCAATAAAAAAGGCCGCTTAGGCCTTTTTTTATGTTCAATATTTTAGAAAGTATCAATTGCTTACTTAGCGTCGCGCTCTGCTCTTAATACAGTTTTAGTGAATTCGGTATCTAATACAACCATTTTTTGTTTGTACAAATCGCCCAACGCCTTTTTGAAGACTTTTTTGCTCATTTTAAGGGCTTCGTATATTTCTTCAGGTTTGCTTTTGTCGGTTAACTCTATGCAACCTTCATTTTCATTCAAGTATTTTAGCACCGTGTCTGTTGCAAGTTCTACTTTACGGTAACCAAATGGGTGGAGCGATAAATCCAATTTGCCATCGTCGCGTACTCGTTTTATAAAACCAGACTTTTTATCGCCAATGCGTAGGTCTTCAAAAATTTCGTTTTCGTACAATACACCTGTAAATGATTTGTCTACCAAGCAATTAAGACCAAGACTGTGTTCGTCAAAAATCATGATTTCAACTTTGTCTCCTGCTTTGTAGGTGTGTTTTTCGGTGCTTAAATATTTATTGATTCTAGCGCTTGCCATTAGGCGATTGGTAACAGGATCCAAGAGCATTCTTACCAAAATTATTTCGTTAACCTCATATTCCCATAAAGCCTCTCTAAATGGAAGAAACAATTCCTTATCGATTCCGAGGTCTAAGAAATAACCTGCTTTTGAAATTTGCTTTACTTCCAAAAATTCGAAAGTATCTACTTCCATTAAAGGTTTGGTTGTAGTAGCAACAATGCGTTGCATTGAATCGAGATATACAAAAACATCCAATTCTTGATCAACATCAAATCCTTCTGGAACGTATTTATTGGGAAGCAAAACTTCGTTTCCGTCTTTATCTTTTAAGTAAAAGCCTTGCTCCATCACGCGGTTGGCTAAAAGTGTTTGCATTTTACCTAATTCCATAATAAGTGCTGTAGATTTGCGCAAAGTTAGCATCAAAAAGCAAGTAGCATGGCACAATATCCATTACTCCCAATAAAAGCGTTGGAATTATTAGAAAAAGAGTTCAAATTGTTTTTAGCGAGTTTCGAAATAGACAAAGACGAATGGATAGCCATGAAACGTGACGATGAACAAAAAGCCGATGGAATTGTTGCTGCTTTTAGCGATTGGGTATGGACCAATGTGCTACAAAAAGCAGAATATTTAACCAAAAGAGAAGATAAAGCACTCTATTTTTTCAAACTTGGTCACAAAAGCATTCAACTTATGGTCGTTCATGCTAACGATACATACGAAGGGTTACCGCTGAATCAATTAAGTGATGAAGACATCGTATTTGAGCTTGATTTTAAACGTTTGGTGGTACAGTATAGTAGCAAAGACTTTGAAGGAGCAGCTGTAAACGAGGTCTATAAATTGATAATGGCTGGATGTGAGATGACTGATGGTGCTGCATTTAAGTCAATAGCGCTAAAGTTGAGCTAATACAAGTTGGATGTTGATCCAATAAAAAATCCATGTAAATTAGAGCAGAAGTAACATTTATGTGTTTTCACGCTCAAATACAAACTAAAAAACCTTCGTTTAAGAAGTATTACGATTTTGATCCCAATTTGCCCTTAGATCTGGGGAAGCAATTTGCTTTTATGGCAGAGTTGTATACTCCGTATTATCATGTTAGCGGTTTCGATCATCCTAAAGTATTATTGGTTGATCAAGATTTCAATTTGTCTTACAAATCTTGGGGTCTTATTCCAAATTGGATAAACAATTCCACCGAAGCCAATGCTATTGCGAATAAAACAATCAATGCTCGTGCTGAAAGTGTCTTTGAAAAAGCATCGTTTAAAAATTCAATAACCACGGGTAGATGCGTTTTGTTGTTAGAAGGTTATTACGAACATCATCATTCTGGAAATGGCGTGTATCCGTACAGATTTTATCGTGAAGATGGAGAGCAAATAGCTGTAGCGTGTTTGTACGACGCATGGACCAATCCCATCAATAACGAAGAACAAAGCAGTTTTTCTATCATCACTACCAAAGGCAATGACAAAGCCAAATTGGTGCACAATAACCCTAAAAATAAAGAAGCTAGAATGCCACTTGTTCTAGGAAATTCTATGGATATAGGTCGATTTTTGAGTCAGGGAAACGATAAAAACACTTTAGATGCATTGGCTATTGAAGCACGAAAACAAAATTTAAAGGCTCATGCCGTTTCTAAAATAACCGGGAAAAACAAAAGTGCCAATAACGCTGATATTTTGAGAACCGTAAATTATCCCGAATTAGGTTTTTTTATGCCGTCTGAATTGTAATAATCGAGACTTACTTCGTCGTTTTCAAAATCCAGTCCTTCATGGTTGTAAGAACTTCGGATGAGATGGTTTGCTCAATTTTACCGTAATCATTAGGAAGCCCTGTTTCCGATTCCTGAAATAAGTGATTTAAACCTTCAAAACGTTTGATAATAACAGATGGATTGTTGGCGTTATTTAAGGCTTTTTCAATGGCTGTAAGGTTTTGATCGGCATCAACTTGCAAATCATGCGTGCCATTGATTGCCAATACTGGGCATTGAATGGTTTCTAATGCTTGTGATGGATCGAATAGTAAGAATGTTCTCATCCATATCGAACTGATGGCATTGGTTTGAGTTTTAGCGAATTGTTCATTTGACATGTTTCCGCCCATCAGTATAGTTGGGTAATTGGGGTATTCTTTTAAGAAATATTCAGTTAGCTTTTCCTTTTGCTCTTTTAGATCTTTAGCGTCTTTAACTATGGTGTAAGCTCCGGTATTGATGGTTTTTAATGATTTCAAATCGGCTTCTGAAATACCCGATTTACTCAAAATCAATTCTTGCTGCTTTAGGAGTACTTCTGCACCTGTTACTCCAGTTCCTGCCATCAATATAATGAAAGCAACATCTGGTCGGGTAGAAGCTACTAATGGAGCTATTGCACCCCCTTCGCTATGTCCGATCAAACCCATTTTTGATGTATCAATGTCCGGTCGAGTACGCAAATAGTCAATGGCCGATTTTACATCTTCAGCAAAATCGTAAGAAGTAGCCAATGAGAAATCGCCTTCTGATTCAGCAGTTCCTCTATCATCAAATCGAAGTACAGCTATGCCATTATTACTTAACACATCTGCAATAACCATAAAGGATTTATGTCCTAATATGTTGGAATTTCTATCCTGAGGTCCTGAACCCGAAATCAATACCACTACGGGGTATTTGCCTTCATTTTTGGGACGAGTAAAGGTTCCTTTTAAAGTAATTTCTGCTTTATTGTTTTCGAACTCTATATCTTCAGAATGGTAATCAAATGGTTTTTTGGGAGTTTGTGGTCGCGTTGATTTTGGTTTTTTCTTAGTTAGTATCAATGGAAAGCTCAAACCGTTTTGAGTAAATTGCCCATTGATTTCAGCCTCGCTTACTTTGCCTAAATAAGTAGCACCACCTGTTTCTGTTTCAAATGCGAGCATCTTCTTTTTGAAGGTGATGTTGGTTAAAGAGGTTGCTTTATCACTTTGGTTGGGAGAAAGAAATTCACCTGTCCAATTCTTCTTCTGTCCTTCAATTTTCACTTCCAAGGGAAGTTTGTTGCCATAAACATTCAATTCTCCATACCAAGTGCCTTCAGGAGATTGAGAATACGATGTAAATGATAATATTAAAGCTAAAAGGGCTGTAAGTTTATGCATAATGAAATTATGGAGGTTGAACGTAAGTTTTAGGTAGGTTAAATTACTATTATTGTCTTTAATACAAATTAAGAATTTCTAAAAAGCTTTTCAATGAAACAATTATTATTTTTTTGGTTTTGTGCAGCTGGATTAATCCTCTTCAATAGCAGTTCCTGTGAGCGGTGTGAAGAAATAGAACCCAGTATTTTTGTTCGTTTTGTTGATTCATTTTCAGGACAGCAAATGTTGCCAAGGTTTGAATCTGTTAGAGAGATTACTATGGATACCGATTTGAACTTCAATCCAAATAGGAGATTGTACCTGAATCTAAATTCGGACAGTGTAACTTATATTTTCACAAAGTATATCAACGATAGTACGGAAAATGAAATAGATACTATCTCCATATCTTATCTCCGTGATTTAGACTATTTAAATGGTTCTTATTGTATGAAAATAAGCAATGAAAACCTTACACAATCTACATTTTCAACCGATGCTTCATTTGATAAAACTGAATATGAGATCACTATTTATTATTAGTTTTTTTATCCTTTTGATTTCAAAACCACTTTTGTCGCAAGAAGATGGTGTAACTAGATTGAGTGATATTTCTATTGGAGTAGATGCTTTTGGGGCTTTTTTCACACCGATAGTGTCAAATTTCAATAGCCACGGACAAAGCAATGTAATCAGACCATCAGCAGAAATACACTATCAGTTTTCAAACAATTTTTATACTGCACTGGCTATTGAATACAACAACATTCAAGTGGGTGATTTAGAAAATGGTTTTACCGATTACAGAATGAAGGGTTTTGCTTTTAAGCCCTCTATTGTTTACCAAAGAAGGGATGGTCTGTTTTATGTAGGGCTTGGATTGATAATTGGCTCACAAACCGAAGAAGGATATATTCAAATACCGTCGGTTTATTTTACAGATTATAGAGAATACAAACGACATTCTATTAATCCAACAGGTGCATTAATGAAAACGGGTGTAAACGTAGCTCTAAGCCAAAGAATATCTCTGAAATTAGAAGTTAATTTTATTACAATAGGAGGGACTCCAGAAGATGAATCACCAAGGAATAATGAATCGCCCGTTCAAAAGATTGAATATTTTGTAGGTTCAAATAAGTTGTCTTCATTCAACAAGTCAAATGTTTCCTTATCGGCTCGTAGTTTTTGTTACCTCACTTATAGATTCTAGACATCAATTGAACAAACAATAATTTTAATGCATCAAAATCTTGCTTTATTTGGACATTCATTGATAATCTTTATGAAGTTAAAACTGGCTTTAATTCTAAGCTTGATCATTGGCACAAGTTTGCTAATGGGACAAAAAAAAGTAATTCTTATTGGCGTTGACGGCTTGGGGGCTTATGCCTTCGAAAAAGCAGAAATTCCTAACATAAGACGTTTGATGAAAGAAGGAAGTTACAGCCTTAAAGCTCGATGTGTACTGCCTTCATCAAGTGCTGTGAATTGGGCCTCTATTTTAACTGGTAGCCCGCCAGAATTGCATGGATTCACTAAATGGGGAAGCAAAACGCCAGAAATTAAACCAATAGTAAAAGGAGAGGAAGAAATTTATCCGACCATATTTACTGTATTAGAGCAACAAAAGCCAAAAGCTATAAAAGGAGCAATTTATACTTGGGGTGGCATTTCTCATTTGATTGAAAAATCCATTTTGGATAAATATTCTAACCCAGAAACCGATTCGTCAACCATTGCTAAATCGATACGGTTCATTGTGGATGAATCGCCTGTTTTTACATTCATTCATTTGGACGAACCTGACCATACAGGTCATGTGATAGGACACGACACCCCTGAATATTACACGGCATTAGAAGAAATTGATGCGCTTTTAGGTTCATTCATGGAGCAATTAGAACAAGAAGGAGTTTTAAAAGATTACATCATTGTATTTACTGCCGATCATGGTGGTGTTGGCAAGGGGCATGGAGGTAAATCATTACGAGAAATGGAAATTCCGTGGATTATTTGGGGAAGAAAAATCAAAGAGAACCACGAAATATCGGACGCCATTATTACCTATGACACGGGGACAACCATAGCCAAAATATTAGGTGTAAAACCACCAAAATCTTGGCGAGGTAAGGTTGTAACCGATGCGTTTAAGTAGACTTAGTTTTTAATTTTCAAACCGTTGCCGTCGGTGAAATTGCCAAGAGCAATCATGATAAAATCGATGATGGTCCAAACACCAAATCCACCAAGGGTAATTAACATTAATATTCCAGTGAGCGGTTTTCCGGCATAAAAACGATGAATGCCTAAGTAGCCAAAGAAAAAACAAAGTAAAAGCATCGGAACGAAGCCTTTATTGCTGATCATTTCTGTTCTGTACATGATTTGTGTTTTGTAAATGAATGTTCTGTTTAACGGTATTTCTCGTTTAGCCCTTTATTGTTTTCAATGTGTTCTAAAACTTTATCGAGCCTACGTTCTTTAGTAGCTTGTTGCTTGGCTTCGTTTATGTAATCGCAGAACTCACGTTGTTTAGTCAATCCCATTGCATTGAAATTCTTAGCCAAGTCGGGCAGGTTTTCCAACATTTTTTCCAACATAATTGGAATTTCTAAAGCTTTTTTCTCTGGCATTATTTTTACTCCATCGTCTACCATTTTCATGGCTTGTGTTACATAGTTGATGATGATTTTTGCGTCAACTTCATCAACCGAGTTAAATCGCAATTGGCGCATGGCTTTAGTTTTTTCTTCTTGAGCATTTATCAATACTTTGTGAGTATCGTTAATTAATGCACCCTGAAAGAACCAAAGTCCGAAGTAGTTTTTGAAAGCGGCAATTCCAACAATGTTTTGTCCTTTGTAACTATAGGTTGGGGCTCCCCATTTGATGCTTTCTTCAAGATTTATAGAACTTAAAATATCTCTTAAAATGAGTAGTTCTTTATTCCAATTCGATTGATTTTCGATGTATTCATCAACAGTTTTGGTAGCCATTAGTGGTAAATTTTACTTGTAATTTACATATTCCTAATAACCCAAGAGTTTAAGCCTTCAATTTGATGTTTGAATGTGGGTTATTTAACGGCGTATTTCTCAAAAATTTCAGAAATTTCTGTTTCGTTTATTGCGTTGATAAGCATTAGAGCTTCAATAGCTTGGTTGACCACTACAAATAATTGCGGTTCATTGAATACCGTCGTTTCTTGTCCATCTATTCTATCTATTAGATTACGGATAGCGTAGAAACTCATTTCAACTGGTTTGGGTAACTCCCAATCAAGATCTTGTAATGCAACTATAGGGTCGCTTAATTCTTGTCGAATTAACACTATTTCATGCGTTTGTGACTTGGGAACATCCAATTCATTTTTTACAACCATCAAAGCGCGAGTAAGGATATCGCTTTTAACTGTATGCTTTGTTCCAACTACTGTATCGGTGTATTCTAAAGCATGTGAATTGGCGTATTCATTCCATATTGCTAAAGTTCTGTCACAAAATTCCAACGCTAAATCGTACTGCTTGCGCTCGTTAAGAGATTCAATGAATTCTAATAGTGTCATAAGCTACATCAATGGTTACTGCGTTCATTTTGAGGTGTTCCAAATATCCCACGAAGCTTCTGCTTGAAAATGCAACATGGCTTTGCCATTAACAATGCATGCTGATTGTTGTTCCGCCAATTGTAAGAATTGCGTTTTTTCTGGATTGTATATCAAATCAACGGCCAAATAATCCTCGTTCATAACTTCGAACGGAAGTGGGAGGGTTTCATCAATTTTTGGGTGCATCCCAACCGGAGTGCAGTTTACCAATAGTTTGCAATGCTCAACATGCACTGGTTGTATTTCGTTGAGCATTAAATCGCCCGAGGTTCTCCCAACTACAAATGTTTTGATGCCTTTTGAGGTAAGAGCGTATTGAATGGCTTTGCTAGCGCCTCCAGTTCCAAAAATAAGCGCGTTGTTGTGCTGTGGTTCTAAAAATGGAGCTATCGATTTTAAAAAACCAATGGAATCGGTATTGTACCCATGCCATTTGCCATCCACCACCTTCACACAATTAACAGCTCCAATTGCTTTGGCTTCCGGGCTCAATTCATCGCATAAATTGAAAACAGTTTCCTTATAAGGAATGGTAACGTTGAATCCGTTAAGATTTAATGAATCACCTGACTTGAAGACTTTTACATCAGCCTCAGTGTCCAATTCATAGTTGTCGTAAGTGAAGCTTTCAAGGTTTAGTTTCTTGAATTTGTCCGTAAAATAGGTTCTACTAAAACTATGACTGAGTGTGCGACCTAATAAACCTAGTTTCATTTTGTTTCAGCTTTTGAGCCAAACTTGTCGAGTAAAAACACCAAAGCAAAACCTAATACCATGCATACAATTACAGTAGCAATTTGAGGATTGTTGCCGTACAAGAAATTATTCTCTAATTGTGAAAATACATTTGGCAAAACACTTTTTGATGTAAAAACAACCGTTTCTCCTCCAGAGTTAATTCTGGTGTTGGTTACTTCTTGCCAAGGCCAAACTTTGTTCAACGACCCAATCATAAAACCCAGCAAAACGGCCAAAGTATTGTTGGGTTGTTTTTTGAACGCGTAAGACATCAATCTAGCGAATGAAATTAGACCTATAAGACATCCTGTAGCAAAAACAGAAACAAGTATAAATGCATCCAACTCAGGCGATTTAAGCAAGCTCTTAACTGTAGGCAAAACTACAGAGTACATACCCAACAATAAGAGTATGAAGGATCCTGAAAGACCAGGCAGTACCATCGCCGAAATAGCAATTACACCACTAAAAAACACCAAAACTAAACTTGTGCTTCCGCCAAGAGGATTGGCAATAGTAACGTAGTAAGCCAATGCCGTTGCAACTATAGTAAGAACAACAGTGGTTAGGCTAAAGGCTTTAATTTGCTTGAAAACATACAAAGCCGAAGCTAAAATAAGTCCAAAAAAGAAGGCCCATAATGGGAGAGGGAAGTGCTCTAATAAATAAGAAATAAACAAAACACCGGTTACCAAACCAATTACCATTCCTGCTCCTAAAGGAATCAAAAAGGCAAGATTGAGTTGTTTGGAAAACTCCTTGAACTGACCTTTGAATAATAAGCCAATCAATGAAGGTTTAAGCGAGCTTATAGACTCCATTAGTGTTGGGTAAATACCACTGATAAAAGCAATAGTGCCACCAGAAACTCCAGGAACAACCTCGGCCATGCCCATAGCTAGCCCTTTAAGAGCTATAAATATTTTATCGCGCATAGGTGTTTAGTAAGGCGTCATGCTGCTATCAACACTCGATATCCAGCCTAAAATACCGCCATCTAGATTGTAAAAATCACCGTTTTGAATTTGCTCTTGGGCAAAAAACAAAGCATTCGATGAGCGCTTGCCTGAACGGCACATGAAAACAACAGGTTTGTCGGTTGCTATTGCATCTAAATGCTGAGGTACTGTACCCAATGCAATATGATGTGCCTGTGAAAGGCTACAAATTTCTAATTCATCGCTTTCGCGAACATCAATAAGTTGAAAATCTTTTTTGCTGTCAATCCAGCTTTTTAGTTCTGTGCTGCTGATGCTTTTCATTCGTGTGTTTTTTTTGTGGCCATGCCTGTTGGCAAAAAGTCGAAAAAGGTATCGCCTCTAAGGCCTAATCTTAATGTTTCTAAAGGTATTACTTCTTCAGGAGCAATATTACCAAGGTTTACATTGCATCCAAACTGTTTGATAAACCAAATTTGTTGTGCTTTTTTAGGTGCTTCCCAAAGGATGTCTTCCGGGGCAATTTTAGCTGTAATTTTATTTACCAAAGCCGTGTGAGCTTTTCCGTTGGGTCTGTAAATACCAACCGTACCGCTTTCTCTTGCTTCAGCTATTACTTTCCATGCACCAGCATCCAATTCATCGCGCATCATTTTAATCCATTTTCCAGGACTAATTAAAATGCCTTCTTCTTTACTTCCTACTTCAGAAAGTACTTTAAATTCTAGAGATAACTCTTTGATGTACAAGCATTTTTGCTCTGCACTTAGTTCAATCGAACCGTCGGAAACTTCTACAGTATTTACGCCAATTGATTTTACGAAATCTACATATTCCTGAAATTGGTTTCTTGCTATGAAGGCTTCAAACAAAGTACCGCCAACATATACATCCAATCCTGCTGCGGAATACAATTCCACTTTCTCTTTTACATTGGTACTTACAATAGAAGTTCCAAAACCAAGTTTAACAATGTCGCATAAGTGACTAGCGCTTTCAACAAAATCTTGAGCTTGTCTTAAACTTAATCCTTTATCCATCACCATAGTTAGTCCACTATTTCGAGGTTTGGTAGGACGTTGCGGTATGTTCGTGAGCGTATTTAGCATGAATAAATAATATGTGTGCAAAACTACCATATTTAGCTTGTTCTCAAGTAATCATTAATTATAATTTTGCCCTTCTATGGCACTCATTAAATCGATCTCTGGTTTCAGAGGAACAATAGGAGCAGAAGCAGGAAATAATTTAACTCCAAAAGACGCTGTGGCATTTGCTACAGGGTATGCTGAATTTATCAAACAACAATCGAAAGCTAAAAAACCTACCGTTGCATTAGGACGTGATGGTCGTTTGTCTGGAGAAATGCTTCAAAGTATTGTACAAGGAACTTTATGTGCTTGTGGTATCAATGTGCATTTATTGGATTATACTACAACTCCAACTATAGAGATGTATATTCTTGATAACGAAAATGTTGACGGCGGAATAATATTAACAGCAAGCCACAACCCAAAAGAATGGAATGCCCTAAAACTACTCAATCATAAAGGCGAATTTGTAAACGCTGAGGAGGGTTCGTTAATTCTAAAATTAGCCGATGAACCAAGTTTGCTGTATACCGAAATTGATGGAATTGGTTCTGTAATTGAAGTTAAAAACACAGTAGAAACTCATTGCAAAAGCATTTTAGCGCACGACTTGGTTGATGCCAAATCGATTGCATCTAAAAAATACAAAGTGGTTGTTGATTGCATCAATTCTACTGCAGCAATGAGTTTGCCTGTATTGTTGAAACAATTAGGGGTAGAAGATGTTGTTTTGATCAACGGTGAAATGACGGGAGAATTTGCTCATAATCCCGAGCCATTGAATCACAACATTGTTGATTTATGCGACCGTGTGAAAACGGAGAAAGCTCAACTAGGTATAGCTGTTGATCCTGATGTAGACCGACTTTCTTTGGTTGATGAGAATGGAAATCCGATTGGTGAAGAATACACTTTAGTAAGCATTGCAGATTATATGCTTCAACATAAGAAAGGAGCTGCAGTAAGTAATTTGTCTTCTTCAAGAGCATTGAGCGATGTATGCAAAAAACATGGGGTTGAGTATCATGCCGCAGCAGTTGGCGAAGTAAATGTTGTTACAGCAATGAAGGCCAACAATGCTCTAATTGGCGGTGAAGGTAATGGAGGAATCATCATTCCAGATTTACACTACGGACGCGATGCCTTGATCGGTATAGCTTTGATATTGAGCTACATGGCAAGGGCAAACAAACCATTGAGTCAAATTCGTGCAGAGCAAACTCATTATGAGATGATAAAGGATAAAATTTCATTGCAACCCAATATGGATGTTGATGCCTTGCTTAAGAATTTAGAAGTTACTTTTTCTAAAAGCGAAAACGTTCAATTGAATACGATTGATGGACTGAAATTGGATTTTGAGAATGGATGGGTACATTGCAGAAAAAGCAATACCGAGCCTATAATTCGTTTGTACGCCGAAGCTGCAACACAAGCTGAAGCAAATACATTGGTTGAAAAAGTAAAAGCCGAAATGGCACTTTAAGTTGAATATGATTTATTTGGACAATGCAGCTACAACACCAGTAGCTCCAGAAGTATTTGAGGCAATGACGCCTTATTTGACAGAGTTTTTTGGTAACCCTTCTTCAACTCATAGTTTCGGAAGAAAGGTAAAAGCTGCCATTGAAAAAGTGCGAAAGCAAGTAGCGGATACGTTTAAAATTCTACCTGCGGAAATTATTTTTACTTCGGGTGGTACAGAGGCCGACAATATGGCCATTCACTGCGCTATTCACGATTTGAAGGTAGAGCGTATAATAACGTCTGCTATTGAACATCATGCTGTATTGCATACGGCAAATGCTTGTGCCGATCACGTGAAAATTGAATTGGTTAAGCTCGATGAACTTGGTCAAGTTGATATGCAAGACCTTGAAAGATTACTGAGCGATGGAACACCTACTTTGGTAAGTTTAATGCATGCCAATAATGAAATAGGCAACATCATAGACTTGAAGGCAGTTGCTAAGCTGTGCAAATCCCACAATGCGTATTTTCATAGCGACACGGTTCAAACAGCAGGGCATATTGATATTGATTTATCTGAAATACCTGCAGATTTTATAACCTGTGCAGCGCATAAGTTTCACGGACCAAAAGGATCAGGATTTTTGTTTGTACGCAAAAACATTGCTTTTTCACCATTAACTCATGGTGGTGCTCAAGAACGAGAAAAGCGAGGCGGAACAGAAAATGTTGCTGGAATAATAGGGTTAGGAAAAGCTCTAGAGTTGGCCTATGCTGATTTAGAGGCGCATAAAACACATGTTTTGGGTTTGAAAATGTACATGAAAGCAGAACTCGAAAAAGCTATACCCGGAACGGGTTTTAATGGTGTGTGCTCTGAAAAATGTCTGTACACAGTATTGAGTGTTAATTTACCTGAGCATAAAACAGGAGCAATGATATTGTTTCAATTGGACATGGCGGGCATAGCTTGTAGCGGAGGAAGTGCCTGTAGCAGTGGAAGCAACAAAGGTTCTCATGTTTTGGCCGAAATAAATCAAGTCAATCAAAATGGGGTCAACGTTCGTTTTTCATTCAGTCGTTATACAACCAAATCGGATATCGATACAGCTGTATCTGTACTGAGGAACTTGTACTCAAAATAGTAATCAACTAGATATTTATGAAAAAAAGCTCGGGGTTTCCTGAGCTTTTTTTATTTAAAGTGTTAATTATTTAACTGTGTCTATATTTTAATTTATTTAGCCGATTAATTCTTAACTGGCTATAAAATGCTTTCGCTTTCTAAATACTTACGATCAATTATTTTAGCTTCATGCTGTTTGCTTTCCGCATTAACCGTGAAATCTGAAATTATAAGTGACACAATTGTTCTAAATATTCGTAATGCTAAATTTGAATTTATTCGATACGATTTCGATCGAATATTAACTGTTGTAATAACCAATTCTGAAGAATTGACTTATTTCTCGGAAATTGACATCCCATTTTCATTCGATCCTACAAGAATATACCACAATTCAGTAATAGAAAATAGGGGAGAATATTACAGCAATATTAGAATTGATTTTTTTAATACAATAAAAAACGGAAAACTTGCACCTGATCTGTATGAAAAGAAAGAAATAAGTGCAGATATTCTTCAAAATATACCTCGTTATTATGGAAAATATGAGAAATATCGATATTCAACAGGTGATATAAAGATAGGTGACACGTTAGAATTCAATGTTCGTTATTATATGACTTTGATGGATAATATGGAAAGTTTGGAGTCGTATCGAATTTTTCTAAATGGTCAAATACCTAAATCCAATTGCACGTTTATTTTATCTCATTTAAAAGAATTAAAAATAAACATGAATTATGGGAACCTTGTAAAACCAGATTCTAGTTTTAACGATGGATTGGTAAAATATACATGGGATCTTAATAACCTGAATTCAAATATTGAAGAGTTAAACTCCATAGCATTTGTTGAATTACCATTTGTTACTTTCACTCCACTTCCGGAACGGTTTACCTATAAGCTACCAAACCCATCCTTTGATAGATTAGATTATCGGCTTAATGCGTATTTTTCATTGTATCGTGAATACAATACCTTAGATACAAAGCGAAGCGCAAATATTGGTTCGGTTAATAAAAGTTTCTCCAGCCTATATAGGTATATAAATAATTTTCAAGCTACTCTAACAGAAGACACTACCAAAATAGGACTGATTGATCTTTTTCAAAATGATTTGACAGAAAATTATTCCTACTCCAACAGTCGTGAGAATTATATATCTAAAACTCCAGGTTTGCATCTCTTTTGGAAAATGATTAGAGATAAGAATATTCCAGATTGGAGTAGAAGAAATTTTTATACAGCATTTTTAGAACGGATTGAAGTTCCGTATTACACGGGATATATTATAGATAAAAGGTCGGCTATTATTAGTGAAAATTATTTGGCTCCAATGCTAAGCGATGATTATTGTTTTGTGCCTTTATTGAATGATGACACTTTTCATATTCTATGGCCCAAAAGAGATAACATAAGCCTGTACAGAAACGAATTACCTTTTTATTTTGAAGGGACAACCATGTTATTGATGCATCCAGACGATTTCTTGGTTGGCAGAACTGCTCTTTCAGAAAGATTTAGGACCATTACTACTCCAACTTCTGAAATGAAACACAATCAAAGAAGCCATACTGCATTGGTGAAAATAGATTTAGACAGCAATCAAGTAAATGCCATTTGTAAGATTAATTTAAGTGGTCAATTTAGCACTCTAACTCGTTCACTTTACGATGGCGATACTAGTTTCACTAAAATCAATAAGGCATATAATACAACCATCGGTGACACTTGGAATTCGAAGAATATTGAGCTTATTAAAACGAAATCAAATTCTAAATTTCCGTATCAATGTAAAGTAAATGCTTCTGCCGATTTGTCACCAATTATTCATTCACAAAATGGTGAAATAGAAATTACACTAAACGGACTGATCAACCATATAACCACCGATATTCAAAAGCAAAGAACATTAGATTACTATTTCGACTTTAAAGGATCTGATTCTTATACCTATATGTTTCAATTTGCATCTGCAATTAAACTCCAAAATCCTATCGACATTATTGTAAATCATGAGGAAATACAATATATTTTTGCATTGCAGCAAATAAACCAAAACACTATAAAATTGGTTTCAAAACACAATGTTACAGCACAAAAAGTGGACTCAGAAAGTTATTTTAAAATAGCAGAAGTATTTGAAGCCATCAACAAACAATCTGAATATAAAATCAAACTTTCGCCTGTAGAAATTTAGTTTTTGACACCTTACTTCATCCAGTTCTTAAAGTCGGATGTGAATTGTTTTAAAGATTTTTTTTCTATGTACATCATATGACCTGCTTCATAGTAAGTCATTGTAATGTTGTTTCTTATTTCGGTAGGTAGAAACATGTGGTCTACGGTATACTCTGTTGCATAAAATGGTGTAGCCATATCGTAGTAGCCGTTCGAAATCCAAATTTTTAAATCGGGAATGTTCACCATGGCTTTTCTCAATTCTACAGAAGTATTTAGGTATTTGTTTTGTGGGTAAGTCCAATGCTGAAACACTTTGCCATTCAACACTTCATATGGTTTTTCACCTTTGTATTTTAAATTATCGCCTAAGTGTTGGTAAATAGCTTGAGCAAAAGGGCCTAAAATAGTCGCGTCGTATGATGGATCGTAATCAAAACTACCACCAGTAGCGTCGTAATCGTTACCTTTAAAGCGGCTATCTAACCTTCCTACGGTTACCTTGTCAGATCTCAGTAATTCTTTATTGTAGGGCCCTGTACTAGGTCTTAAATGACATTGAGTTAAATACTCTGAACTCAAACCTGTGAAATAGCTTAGTTTTTCTAATACAGTTGCTTCGTTAAGCCCTGTATGCAAGTAGTGTAAATATTCATTAGCAGCAAATTGTTTGCAATCGTCCACAAACTTTTTCAATTCAATATTACCGCCTGCTTTACCATGAAATTTAGCCGTTGCAGCCATGGTAGGTAAAATCAAAGGGTAGGGAAGGTCATTGCCCGTGTTGTAGCGAATGGTTTGAAAATTCATAACCGACGATATCAATGCTATACCCGAAAGATTGATGCCGTAACGTTGGTGTAAATGATATGCCAAAGCAGTAGCTCTTGTTGTACCATAACTTTCTCCGGCCAAATATTTGGGGCTAGACCAGCGGTTGTTTTCAGTAAGGTATTGACGTATGAATTCTGCAACAATTTTTTTATCGTTTTCGAATCCTAAAAAATCGGAATTCTTTTCCGCTGTAGCAGCTTCTGAATACCCAGTCCAAACAGGATCTATAAAAACCAAATCGGTTTCTGTAAGCCAAGTGTATTCGTTCTCTACAAGTTGGTAAGGAGCTGCTGGTGCCGACCCATCGTCGTTTAAGAGAATGCGTTTTGGACCTAAAGCGCCCATGTGCAACCAAACTGAAGATGAACCAGGGCCACCATTGAAAACAAATGCAATGGGACGTTTCGCTAAATAAGCTTCATTTTTAATACCGTTTTTAACGTAAGATGTAAAAAAGATTTTGGCCGTATCGCCAGCATCATTCATTACATATTTTAAGCCTGTAATAGCGGTGTAAGAAAACGACGTACCTGTAGAATGTTTGTGGCTTGTTTTTACGGTGTTGGCACTGTATTTGGCTTTTAATACTGATTGAGCATAAACCGCCGAAATACTAATCAGCGAAAGACAAAAGGATAATAAAACTTTTTTCATAACGCTATCTATTTTGTGTTGTTACTTTTTACGTTTTGTAGAATATTTACCGTTGATGGTTAAGGCCATTTTTTCAAGATCTTTTTTTCCGAAATACTTGAATTTAATACCTTTTATTTCTTGTTTGAAATACATTTTACCCGTGGCTAAATCAAGGTAATAATAGAATGTGCCTCGACTGTCTTTACCAGAACTAATGTCTTTGTTGGGCGTTATGAAGATGGCGTTTTCTTCAGGGTCTTGGGTGTATATTTTTTGAAGAATTTCATTAAAACCTAAAAACTCAACAGGTGCTTTAATGGCAGCGGTAATATCCTCTACATTTTTGCCTTTTTTTCCTGTATACCCTCTGAATATTTGAACTTTTTCAACGCGCTTTTTTCTCCAGTTGTTGTTCGCTATTATTTCAGGTTTAAGAGTTTTATACTCCATAGCATCTTCCAAATAAGCGTTCAATACTTTAACGGCAAATGGATACAAGTCGTAAACATCTGGATCGAAATTAAACGGTGTTTCTCCGAGTCTGTAGCCCGCTAGAATTCCGTTTTTCATCATTTTTACAATGCCGATTTTGTATTTGCGCTTGGTAAGGTATAGGTAGTGTAAATAGGTGTAAGATTTTCTGACAATGTTTCCTGATTTTTGTTCGTGCACAACTTGTTTTGTGTGCATTTCAAGAAAGTATTTTTCGGTATCATCGTCCTTTAATTCTTTTCGGTTCTCTTTTGTCAGCTTTATGTAGTTGATGTTGGGAGATACTTTGAAGAAAGAATCAACGGCTTTTCTTAGCGAAGCATTGGCAGCTGCCTCAGAATGGCATTTTTTGCAATCATCGTCATATAAAATAACATTGATGGTTGCGTTTTCTATACCGCGCAATTGACTCATATCTTGTGAACCCATTTGAGCTTTTGTCAATTGAGTTACAAAGAGTAGAGATAGAAAAATGAGTGCTTTATTCATGAGGAATTTTTAAATGAATTAGTGACTGGCTGCTTCTATGGCTTTATTATATCCAAACAACCCATTCTCTTTAATGATGTTATCAACGTAACCTGGTACAAGGTCTTCCCAGCCTTCGTTACCTGATTTTATCATATCCAATACTTCTCTACTTTGAATTGTCAATACATTTGGATCGTAATCTTCCAAATCGATGATTCTACGGTTGAAGATCAAGT
>TARA_R110001592_G_scaffold363329_1_pt1 | contig 29604 bp, 25 predicted proteins | sample TARA_R110001592 | Tara Oceans TARA_R110001592 (sample SAMEA4398387) | marine metagenome | biome: Polar Biome; feature: [SRF] surface water layer (ENVO:00010504); material: water (ENVO:00002006), including particulate matter (ENVO:01000060) such as... | depth 5 m | reverse complement strand
CCTGCCTGTATAACATAATTTCATGTTATCTGGGTCAGCCCCTAAAAATATTCTATGTTTATACACAAAACGATGAGCAAAAGTCACTTGTAAGTCAGGATGCAACCGCTCCAATAGGTTTTTCGATGTATGAGTAGTGGATGAAGTGTGGGAGAAACCAAGGATATGAAAAAAATCGTAGGAGAACAAGCAGAAGAGAAGCTCGCGAGTCTTCACAGAGAACAAGAGCTAATCAGCCGCAACACCCTGCTGGCCATAGCAGCCCGTGCGGCAGGCATCGGTACCTGGAGCTACCATCTCGATAATAACGCACTGGATTTTGATGATCGTATGTTCAAGATTTATGGTATCACTCGAGAGCAATTTTCAGGTACCTACGAAGGCTGGGCTAATGTTGTGCATCCAGACGATCTAGCCGATGCCGAAGCGGCACTCAATGATTCCATCGCTGGGCATAGTGATTATTACGACACCGAATATCGTATTGTTCATCCCAGCGGTCAGATACGTCACATTCAGGCATTGGGCAAAACAATATTTGATAATGGTGTTGCACAGTACATAACCGGCGTCAATATAGACATCACTAAACGCAAGCAAGCGGAAAAAGTGGTCCAGAAAAAGGAACAGGAACTGCGCCTGATTACGGATAACGTGCCTGCATTCATTGCCTATATTGATTCAGAACTGTATTACCGATTCAGCAACAAGAGTTATGAATATTGGCTTGGTAAATCATCAGAAGATGTCTTTGGAAAGCATGTCAAAGATGTATTGGGTGAAGCGGCTTACCAAGTCCGAAAGGAACATTATGCCGTAGTGCTTTCAGGTGAGCTAGTCAACTTCGAGCACTCGCTCCGATTCATTGATAATAAAGAGCACTATATCAGTAGCACCCTTGTCCCGGATATTTCGGATGACGGAGAAGTCAAGGGTTTCTTTGCCCTGGGGACAGACATTACAGAGCACAAACAAGCTGAGGAGCAGCTTCAGATTGCAGCGACAGCCTTTGAGATAGAGGATGGGATGATGGTCACAGATAGTGAGGGGACGATTCTGCGGGTTAATCGTGCGTTCACCACAATTACCGGCTATGCAGCCGAGGAAATTGTAGGGCAGAAATCCAGCATCCTCAAGTCAGGTCGTCATGATAAAGCGTTTTATCGTGCGATGTGGGAAACTATCAATCGCACTGGACAATGGCAGGGGGAAATCTCCAATAAGCGCAAGAATGGCGAAGTGTATCCGCAAGGGCTCGCCATCTCTTCGGTGAAGGATAACAGCGGCAACACTACCCATTACGTTGGTGTACATACCGATATTTCGGCGCACAAACTCGCTGAGGAACGGATCAGGACGCTGGCCTTCTATGATCCGCTTACAGGGCTACCCAATAGGACGCTTTTTCTGGATCGCCTGGGTCACGCGATGACAATCGGTCACCGTGATGGACGTTATGGCGCGCTATTACTTGTCGATCTTGATAATTTCAGAATGCTCAACGATACACTCGGTCATGCTGCGGGGGATGAACTGCTAAAGAGCATTGCTCAGTGCCTGGAGAGCACTCTACGTAAAGGAGATACTGTATCGAGGCTGGGCGGTGATGAGTTCATGATACTGCTTTCAGGGTTGTCTACGGTGAAGCAAGATGCTGTTATCATTGCTGGCAAGGTCGCTGACAAGGTGCGTTTAGCAATCAGTCAGAGTGGTTTCTTTGACAGCATTTCCTGCCATGTTACGGCAAGTATCGGTGTTACGTTGTTACGTAGCCATCAGTATACCGTTGACGATCTGATGAAACAGGCTGATCTAGCGATGTATGAGGCAAAGTCGTCTGGCCGAGATGCGGTTCATTTCTTCGACCCTACCATGGAAACTGCCCTCCTAGAACGCATGACGCTGGAATCGGATCTTCGGGTGGCCATTCAAGAGAAACAGTTTCTGGTCCACTACCAGGCTCAAGTCGATAACGAAGGGGAACCTATCGGAGCCGAAGCTCTGGTGCGCTGGCTGCACCCTGAGCAGGGCATGATTTCGCCCGCTGACTTTATTCCACTGGCAGAAGAAACCGGGCAGATTCTTCTTATCGGTCAATGGGTCTTGGAAACGGCATGTGCACAGCTGGCTGAATGGGCTACCCGACCGGAAATGGCCCACCTCACGATTTCGGTTAATGTTAGCGCCAAACAGTTTTTCCAGAACGACTTCGTGAATCGAGTGCTAGTTGTACTGAATGATACCGGTGCTAATCCAGAGCAACTTAAGCTGGAACTGACAGAGGGTCTGCTGGTAGACAATATTGAGGGTATTATCGAGACAATGTTAGCGCTGAAAACCAGGGGTGTGCGCTTTTCTCTGGATGATTTTGGTACAGGCTATTCCTCGTTGTCATACCTGAGCCGTCTGCCTCTGGAACAATTGAAAATTGATCTATGTTTTGTGCGCGACATGCTTACTGACAAGAATGCTGCTGTAATTGCCAAAGCTATTATAGGGCTAGGCGAGAGTCTCGACATAGAGGTGATTGCAGAGGGTATTGAAACGAAGTTACAACAAGAATTCCTGGCCCGTTTAGGTTGTCATCGCTATCAAGGCTATCTATTCAGCCACCCGATACCCGTGGAAGAATTTGAAAAGTTTGTGCGGGGAGCTTGACCTGCACCTCATGGGGAATGGATTAGGATGGATTAGCAAGGACTGACCAATTTAGGATGTTCAAGAAATCATACCAGACCATTCAAAAATGGCACAGATGCGCCTATGTTGAAATTGAATAACCCCCAAGCTTCTCTGATTGTTATGGCTACACTTATTGACGCGCCGGAGGGGAACGTTTACACCTACATTACCAGTAATTGTAAACTCTTAATCCATTGTTTTTAAATGATGAATTTAAAATACGGGTTTGGATGTTGCCCGTACATTGTATGAACAGAGTGTATGGCTTCAAGCAGGTTCTATGTGCGACCTCGAATAAGAATAAAATGCTACTAGTTGATTAAGAGTTAGGTTTCATAGGATTGAGTTCAATGGAAAAGTTGGGAGTTGAACCGCACCCTATGTTATAGGGTAGAAGGGGACTGCTTTTTCTAGTTTGTGTTCGTTTGAAGTTGCCACTGGCGTTACTCATTTCGTTAGGTCTGCAGGCTCCTTTCGACCCATAACAGCCACTCAGTACCTCGCTATCGATATTTTCGCGCTTAATGAGGTGTCCATTCGAATAAACCACCGCATAGTGTTTGCGGATAAGTGCAGTGTTCTTGCGCTTAGCGATACCCCTTTGGACATAATTAGCCAATACAACAATATCTCTAATCGATTGCTCAGGAATTTCAAAGAAAGGCATTACATTTTGTCGATCTAGCTGGAAAGTTGAACCTGGGTAAAGTCCGGCTCCGCCAAAAACACAGGAAGACGCACACATCCCACTATTCAAACAGTCAACATCACAATTTTCTGTAGATGACTCTTTATCAGAAGCTTTATGGTGGTGGAGTGTTGTCATTAGCCATTTTGGTGGGCATGCCAGCCATCAAAGGTTGAAAAATCAACCCGCAAATAACTAATACAATACCCACCAAACGAAACATAATAGCTACCCTAAACTGTGCGATAAACGACTACCGCGCTACACCTAAATGCTTTGATAAAAAACAATTTCAAAGCTACACCCATGCTCCAGACATGAGTCAAACACCTCCCAATAATTGAGTAGCATCGATTAATCTAATGACCTTCTTCTCCATAAAAAATAGATCGCAGGTACTACCAGCAAAGTGAGAATAACTGCGCTAACCATGCCGCCTACCATAGGGGCGGCAATCCGGCTCATCACCTCTGAACCGGTTCCCGTGCCGTATAAAATAGGCAGTAAACCAACAATGATTGCGGCAGCCGTCATCATTACCGGGCGTACGCGCATTCCAGCACCATGTAACACGGCTTGTCTCAGCGTTTCTTCACTCAAAGAAGAACCCTGCTGTTGATGTTCGCCCAGCATTTCCTTATAGGCTTGATTGAGATACACCAACATAATGACACCAATCTCTACCGCCACACCGGCCAGTGCAATAAAGCCTACACCTACAGCGACAGAAAAATTAAACCCTTGCAGATACATCAACCAGATACTGCCTACCATTGCCAGCGGCAAGGTGCCCATAATGATGGCCACCTCCACAAAGTTACCGAAATTCATAAACAGCAAAATGATAATGATGGCCAAAGTCAAGGGCACGACATAGGTTAGTTTTTCTTTGGCACGCTGCATATATTCATATTGCCCTGACCAACCAATGGAGTAACCGGCCGGTAAATCAAGCTGCTCATTAACCGCTTTTTGTGCCTCAACCACATAACTACCGATATCAACACCTTCGATATCGATATAAGCCCAGCCATTGAGTCGCGCATTCTCACTTTTTATTGACGGAGGACCGTCTTCAACAAAGACATGCGCCACATCCCCCAGAGAAATACGTTGTCCAGCTGGCGTCACAATCGGCAACAGCACTAGTTGCTCTGGCGAGTTGCGGTAATCCTGCGGATAACGCAGATTAATGGGGTAGCGCTCCAACCCTTCGATGGTTTGAGCCACATTCGTACCACCAATCGCCGTAGCAATAACCTGTTGCACATCATCAATATTCAGGCCGTAACGTGCCGCCTTTTCTCTTTGTATATCCACTTTTATGTAACGGCCTCCAGCAACCCGCTCCGCATACACCGAAGCTGTACCGGGAACATCCTTAAGAATGGTTTCCAGTTGCTGGCCAATTTCCTGGATTTTGCTTAGATCGGGACCCGCAATTTTAATCCCGACAGGGGTTTTAATTCCTGTTGCCAACATATCAATACGTGTTTTGATTGGCATGACCCAGGCGTTGGTGACACCGGGCAATTTAACCAGGTTATCCAGTTCTTTTTTTAGATCTTCAGTCGTCAGCCCCTCCCGCCACTGGTCTTTAGGTTTAAGCTGAATAAACGTTTCTGTCATGGTGAGCGGTGCAGGATCCGTTGCAGTTTCCGCTCGTCCAACCTTACCAAAAACGGTTTTCACTTCAGGAACCGTATAGATCAATTTATCCATCTGCTGAAGTAGCTCTCGTGCTTTACCGATAGAAATACCTGAATAGGTTGTTGGCATATACATCAGGTCTCCTTCATCCAGATCGGGAATGAATTCGCTGCCAATTTTATCCAGCGGCCAAAGTCCTATAAGAAGAACAAATACCGCCCCTAACAAGGTGGTTTTCGGAAACTTCAATACACTTTTAAGTGCGGGCAAATAAGCAGCTGTTAGCAACCGGTTAATGGGATTTTTATGCTCGGGCAGTATCTTCCCCCTAATGAAATAGCCCATTAAAACGGGTACCAGCGTTATTGCCAGCACCGCCGAAGCCGCCATGGAGTAGGTTTTGGTAAACGCAAGCGGTGAAAACATTCGTCCTTCCTGCGCCTCTAGGGTAAAGACCGGCACAAAACTGACGGTAATGATAAGCAAACTGAAAAACAGTGCTGGCCCGATTTCGCTGGCGGCTTTGGCAACGATTTGCCAGCGGTTTTCCTTCGTGATGGGGGTACGCTCTATATGCTTGTGCATATTCTCGATCATCACAATGGCGCCATCAATCATGGCACCAATCGCAATCGCAATGCCGCCCAGAGACATAATATTGGCGTTTAAACCTTGCGCATGCATGATGATAAAGGCCATCAGAATACCCACCGGCAAAGTGATAATGGCGACCAGTGATGAGCGCACATGAAACAGAAAAACCATACAGACCAGGGCGACAACCCCAAACTCCTCCAGCAGTTTGAAAGCCAGGTTGCTAACCGCACGTTCAATCAACCCACTGCGATCATAAACCGTCACCACTTCAACACCCTCAGGCAATCCCTTCTTCAGTTGTTCCAGTTTGGCTTTAACGCCATCGATGGTTTGTTGCGCATTTTCGCCAAAGCGCATGACGACAATACCGCCCACGACTTCGCCCTCACCGTTCAGTTCGGCAATTCCCCGACGCATTTGCGGACCCACACCAATTTCGGCTACATCTTTGAGCAACAGCGGCGTGCCGTTACGGTTAACCCCCAGGGGGATGTTGCCTATATCCTGCACACTTTGTAGATAGCCGGAAGCCCGCAGCATGTATTCGGCCTCTGCCATTTCCACCACGGAGGCACCAATTTCCTGGTTACCACGCTTAATGGCCGTTTGAATATGCGAAAGTGGAATACCAAAAGCCCTGAGCTTATCCGGGTTCACTTTCACCTGATATTGCTTCACCATGCCGCCCAGCGCGGAGACTTCCGATACGCCAGGAACCGTTTGCAGTTCGAACTTCAAGAACCAATCCTGTAGGCTACGCAGTTGGCTGATATCCTGCTGTCCGGTTTTGTCCACCAGCGCGTACAGATAAACCCAGCCCACACCTGTGGCATCCGGCCCCAGTTGCGGTTTGGCGTTTGCAGGCAGTGTTGGCGCGACCTGACTCAGGTATTCAAGCACCCGGGAGCGGGCCCAGTACATGTCGGTTTTTTCATCGAAGATTACGTAAACATAGGAGTCGCCAAAAAATGAGTATCCCCGCACGGTGACAGCGCCAGGCACCGACAACATCGCGGTAGTCAGCGGATAAGTAACCTGATCTTCCACTACTTGGGGCGCTTGCCCCGGATACGGGGTTTTAATAATCACCTGTACATCGGATAAGTCAGGTATAGCGTCTACCGGGGTGTTTTTTAATGAAAACAGCCCAATACCAACGACAATAAAAGCTGCCAGCAGAACAAAAAAACGATTACTGACCGACCAGCGAATAATGGATTCAATCATCTTTTTCTCTTCTATTCGTTATGATCGTTATGATCGTTAAGTTTCATGTTTTCATGGTCCATACTCTGGGCTTGGTTATGGTCCATGCTTTCATGGCCCATACTCTGAGCCTGGTTATGGTCCATACTTTCATGGTCCATACTCGGGGCTTGGTTATGATCCATGCTTTCATGGTCCATACGCTTGAAATCAGAGGTTTTGCTGGACTCAGAATCGAGTAAAAATTGTGCCGAGCTGACGATGCGGTCGCCCTCTTTCAAGCCCGCCAAAATTTCAGTGGACTGTGCCCCAAAACGTCCCACCTTGACGTCAATCGACTTGAAACGTCCATCGCCAAGGGCAAGCACCGCGCGGTTGACATTGCCGGTTCGAATCACTGCTTCGCGGGGAACCAGCAAGGTGTCCTCCAGGTTCCTGACATGAATCACCACCTGGGTGAACATATTGGGTTTTAGCACCTGGTCTTCATTGTCAAAGCGCAATCTGACTTTCACTGTTCGGGTTACGTTGGTCAATGTGGGATACACATAGTCAACCTTGCCCTGCCAGACCCTTCCAGGCAAATAATCCAGGGTCATGGTAACGGGCAAGCCCGTTACCACATCTGATGCCTGGCGTTCAAACACTTCGGCTTCCACCCAGACCTGATCCAGCGCACCGATAGACATCAGGGTGGTGCCCGGTTTGACGAAAACGCCCTCACGGATGCTGAGGTTATCCACCACGCCTCCCTGCGGGGAAAAAAAGACAATAGTTTGCTTAACTTTTTTGGTTTGCATTAATTTTTCGATAGTGTCTTTTGGAAGCTGTAACGCTTTTAATCGATCATGTGCCGCTTGAATCAAGCGTTGGTTTTTTCTATCCAACGCAAGCACCAGTTCTTCCTGCGCATTGACTAACTCCGGGGAATATATTTCATAAAGCGGTTGCCCTTTTTTCACCGGATCACCCTCAGCCTTGGCATATAGCTTTTCAATCCAGCCCTCCACTCTGGGGTGAATATGGACCAACTGATCTTCGTCGTAGGCCACATATCCGACGGTTTGTATTTCAGAATGCAGGGCTTTACGCTCTACTACGGCAGTTCGCACACCAAGATTATTGACCACATCAGGCGAAATTCTGATGGTTCCGGGTCCTGCACCCGGGCCAGCCCCGCCCTCTTCATAAACTGGAATCAAGTCCATGCCCATGGGAGATTTCCCCGGCTTATCCCGTTTATAATTCGGGTTCATTGGCGAGACCCAATAAAGCGGTAATTTGTCCTGCTTTACACTTTCTGGTTCATTTTGTGAACCATTTGAGCCTAACCAATGGCCAATGCCGCCTGCGGCCGCAACCAAAACTATTGCGGTAAAAACGTTGGACTTATTCATCATGAATAACTCCTTTTGAACTTAACTTATCATTCATTTCATTATTTCCTTTAAACGGAGCTATCATTCAGCATCATTTCGATAGAGTTATGTTGGTTTACAAAAAGATAATTCAGCTGCACGATCAGCTTTTGTTTATCCACATCAATACTCAACGCTTCAATTTCGGCATTTAATACCGCAATACGCGCTCTAACGGCTTCAGCAAAATCGCCATCGTCATTGGTATAAGCGGTAAGTGACGCTTCCGCTTGAATGTACATTTGCGGCAATAATTCAGTTCGGTAAAGTGCCTGGCGCTCATTGAGCCGCACAAGTTGCGCTTTGGCGGCCTCAAATGAGGCCATCATATTTCTGAGCAACAACCATTTCTCCGTTTTAACCGACTCGGCCTGAGATACAGCCGCACTAAGCTCTTTGTCTTGACGGTTGGCCGTGAAAATCGGTAAATCAAAAGTAATACCAACGGAAAATAAGTCTGCGCGATCGTTACCAGCAAGGTCATCATCACGATACCCATACGCGGCATTAACACCCCATTCGGGTTTGTACTTTTGTTTAGCCAGATCTATGCCTATGTTGGTTGCTTGAATTTGTTGATCTAATCCTCTAACGGCTGGGTGTTCAGATAGATAGCCAGCCAAGGTTTGTTGCCCGACAGGATTCAAGCTTTTGTAAAGCTGGGAATTAAGCAAAACAATATCCGGCAATTTTGCGGCAAGTTTTATCTTTGAATCAGCAATGCGATTAGCAGCTGATCCTTGTGTTAAATACTGATCTGCAAAATGACTATTTAACCATTCAGACAAGCTTTCCTGATACTTCTCTTGTTGCTGTTTCAAAACAGTCAGGCGATCCTCCAACTGAATCAGCTCCAGGTCTCCGCGCACAATATCTTGCTGTCGTGTTCTACCTATCGCTGTCGAGTAGGCTGCCCCAGCAACATCGGCTAATTGCTCAAACAAAGCGTAATCTTTTTCAATAAGAACAATACTTTCCTGTGCCTTATAGGCATCCAGCCAAAGTTGGCTGACTGCCACAGCCACTTTAGCTTCCCTGTCGTGCCGCTGGTAAGGGTACTCGCTACCCATTATTTCCAGTTGTTTCTTTTTAATTGCCAAGCTATCTCCCCGCGGAAACATTTGAGACACCCCGATCTTGGTCTGCGTCATGCCTTCCTGTTGAAGATCAAAAGTATCGGTAGGAAGACTTCCAACCCCTATAGAGACATTAGGGTCAGGTAGCGTCCCAGCAAAAATACTCATTGCTTCTATTGCGTCTTGAGAATGCTTGTTACCTACTAACCAAGGATCAATCGTTATAGCAGCTCTTACAGCAGCACTAAGATCCAAATTATCGCTCTGCACTACGAGTGACTCATTAGAAAGTGCCGAGTAGGAGAGTATGCTGAGCGGTATAACAACGAGCCACTTCTGGACCTTTCTGATAAAACTAAACTGGACGATAGAAATATTCATTTACATTTTTCCCTTTCTACTCTGCATCGTCATAAATTTTCTTGTAAGAACAGCCCCAATAGGGCGCTGCCGGCGGCTAGGCCGATGATAAAACGGCGCCGCGATAATGACGGCGCACCGGGTTTCATTATGTGTATTTGACTAGTATTTTCCATGCTTAATGACCTTGTCTATTTGATCTTGGCGCCTTCACTTTTTGGTTCCAATAGGTGCGTATACTTCGGCGCTACCGTCTGTTTTAAGCAACATAATATTGTAACTGTCACGTCGATCACCCATTTCCATGCCTGGGCTGCCTACTGGCATTCCAGGTACAGCTAGGCCTATTGCATTTTGTGGAGGGCTAGAAAGAAAGCGTTGTATCAAATGAGCAGGAATGTGTCCTTCAAATACATAACCTTCTGAAGAAACAGCCGTATGACAAGACTGATAACGAGGTGCGATAGCGTTGCTCTGCTTCACTTCATTAAGGTCAGTTGGATGGTGGATTAAAGTATCAAAACCTGAAGTTTCAAGATGCTCAATCCACTTTTCACAACACCCGCAAGTTGGGCTTTTATAGACGTCCAGAGACACCACTTTATTAGATGGCTTCTCAAGACTCTCAGGGGTTAGCTTCTGAGTATTTGCATCGCCCGTGTTGTCTGAACAGGCGGCCATGCTTAAAAAAATTGAAACAGCAATCAGCCATTTCATGGTTCTGATAATAAATTTCATGCTCGCTCCCGGAGCGGTTTTCGATCTTTTTAGATCACCAGTTGGGAGCTTTGAGGCTCCCGCTAATACACTTCAGAAAGAAAGGTAACGTCAATTTTTAGACGAACCTATCCTGTGTTAGCGGGAAATAGGAGGACGGTATAACGAAAGAGTTAACTGGTTTTTAACAGAACCAAGATAGTGTGCTGTCAGTAAGGAAAAGTTAGATAAAAAAGTCGATTGCGCTACAGGTAACATAGCTGTACTACAGGCACCAAGACTACAATCACCAAGACTACAATCACCCTCAGAGCAGCATTCAGATGAATCAAGGGAATCCCCTAAATTCATACTCTTATGCTGTGAATGGTTCATAACGGAAGAATCCATCAATTGCTCTTGGAGCTGCGATTGAGAAGCTTCGTTCAGGCAGGACATAGCAATAGACGCGACAGCTTGACCGATGAAAGCCATCATCAGTAATGCTATGATAATTTTTGTGTACTTTGCTATTCGCATTGGACCGCTTGCTGTTGTTCTTGTATTTCGTACTATATAGAAGTGCGAACTATACATTAATTCAATCTAAGACTGAATCAAAAAATGATACTGCTTTAAAGGAATAATCCTGAGAACCAAAATTAATTACTTTCGTAGAGTTAGCGAGTAAAGTAGTTAAATGGTTTCCAATGATTTGGTCATTGAATAGCCCCCATAAACCTAGACCACTCCGCTATTCATTTTGTAACGTTTTTCGTGCTGCTGAGGTGATAGCAAACCATTAGTACCATGCTTGCGTATCGAGTTGTAAAACAATTTGATGTAATTAAAGATATCCTCCCTAGCATCTTTTCTAGTCTTATAAATTTTGCGTCGAACCCGCTCTCGTTTCAGTAGCTGAAAAAACTCTCAGCAACCGCATTGTCATGGAAATTTCTTCGTCGACTCATGCTGGCCTTGAGGTTATTGGCCTTTAAAAATAACTGCCATTCACCACTCGTAAACTGTGAGCCATGATCAGAGTGAATCAAGACCTGCTCGAGCGGTTTACGACGTCAGATAGCTATCAGCAAAGCGTCTAATACAAGATCAACAGCCATACACTGACTCATCGACCAGCCAACGGCTTGGCGTGAATACAGATCGATAACAATAGCTAGATATACAGCCAACCTTCGTAGGTTCTAATATAAGTGATATCAGTAACCCAAGCCTGATTGGACTGATCAACATCAAACTGCCTATCAAGGTGGTTATCATCGACCATTGTGGGCTTGCCGTCATAATACCCTTTGCGTTTATAACCGATTTTGGGCTTTGATACTGGCTTGCTGGCAGAGTCTTGCTACCTTAAAGAAAACTCCCGTTTATTTAACCCAAAATTTCGACTTGCTTGACTCTATACTTACTAAAGGGCTTATAATGCGAATCATTCTCAATCGTATTGTCGTTGCTGCCAAATTATGAATTCTTACAACCCAGTGAATTATCTATTAAAGCTTAGTTCCTATGAATTAGGGATTAAAAAGGCAATCGCTAGTTTTGGCATCTTATTGACGCTAGTGATTTCAGGCAACGTTTCGGCTAATGTTGAAACTGAAGAGTTACGCCAACTTGTACAGTTAGCCGAATATGTGGGAGTTGACTATGCTTCAGCCGTGTCCAACGGCAAAGTCGTCGACCAGGGTGAATATCAAGAAATGGTGGAGTTCGCTGGGATCATTCTGGAAAAGAGTACTGCACTGCTAACCGGCGATGGTCAAATTAAAATGTTGGCGCAATCGCTTCAGACTGCGATCGCCAATAAACAATCAGTTGCTATGATTCAGGCCGTATCTTCTGATTTGAGAGGTTTACTGCTGACACTGTCCCCTCAATTGTCGCTTCCTCGCTCACTGAGTGCCAACTCCAAAATTAAGATGATGTTTCAGAATGATTGCTCAAGTTGTCATGGCTCACTCGGCAGCGGTGATGGCCCGTTAGCTCAACAACTTAACCCCATGCCTACAGATTTCACCGATAAATCGCGCGCACTCAATCGATCGATTCTAGGGCTTTATGATGCCATATCTGGCGGAATAGAAGGCACAGCAATGCCTTCTTTTAAGCATTTGACTGAGAAGGAACGATGGTCTTTGGCATTCTTCGTGGGTGGTTTGGCGTTTACCGCTGACGAAAAGCAAGAAATGTCCTTGAAGTCAGCCTTGACCATACAAGATGTCGTCATGTTTAGTCCAAGCGAATTAACTAGCAAACGTACAGAAATTGAGCCGAGGCTGGTTGAAATTACACGGGCCAATCCAGCCCTTTTGTTTTCAAGTGAAGAATCACCTTTATCTATAACTCGTCACCGGCTTGAAGAATCGAATACGGCCTACCAAAAAGGTGATTATGATAATGCAAAGAGGCTAGCCGTCAGCGCTTATCTGGATGGTTTTGAATTGATTGAAAATAGTCTCGATGCAAAGGACAAGGCACTTCGCCAATCTATTGAGTCGGATTTGTTGAATTTACGTCAACAGTTGAGTGACAGACAAAACGTCAAACAGCTTGAACAATCCTTAGTGAAGATATTCACGCAATTAGAACAAGCTGAGCAAGTGCTAACGGAATCTTCCATGTCTAATGCGACGTTGTTTAGTGCGAGTTTTATTATTTTATTACGCGAAGGATTGGAGGCCCTGTTGGTTGTGATTGCTCTTTTCACCGTCCTGCTTCGATCCAAGAAGGAAGAAGCAATTAAATATGTTCACCTAGGCTGGGGGATTGCATTAGTTGCCGGCGTTCTGACCTGGTTAGTGGCGCAGCACTTGGTGGCAATTAGTGGTGCCAGTCGTGAGATTATGGAGGGCGTGGCTGCTATGGTGGCTGCAATTGTCTTGTTCTATGTCGGCTTTTGGATGCATAGCAAAACCCAGGCAGCGCAATGGCAGACTTATATTCAGCAGAATATCGACCGAAGTTTAAAAGCGGGTACTTTATGGGGCATTGCGGGCTTGGCATTTATCGCCGTCTATCGTGAAGTATTTGAGACAGTTCTATTCTATCAATCTTTACTGACACAGACGGCGCCATCACAAGAATTTGCCCTGGTTGGTGGTTTTGTTTTTGCGGTCGCTGTTTTAATGTTGCTCACTTGGTTAATGATTAAATATTCCGTTAAATTACCAATCAGCCGATTCTTCTCGACGACAACTTATCTGTTATTGGCGCTATCATTTGTTTTGGCAGGAAAAGCGATTTCGGCATTGCAAGAGGCTGCAGTGATCGGCATTTCTCCTTTGCCGATTCATTTTCAAATAGAATGGCTTGGCGTTAATTCAACCTGGCAAGGAATAGTGACGCAATTTCTGATTTTATTATTCTCGAGTCTATTATTTGGTAAACAGTGGTTCAAACTTAAATTTGGACATCGGCGGTCAATAAAGAGTAACGGCTAAAAACAAAAATGATGGACAGGTATTAGGCAAGACATACTTTTGCGACATTGAACGCAGGGTTTTGAGGGATGCTTTTAGTTTTTAAATTTCACTCATACGAAGATCAATTTGTTTAATATGCTCATCAATTTGGACTTCCCAGGGTTTGCTAGACACCAAATAACGTTAGAATCTAGTTCTACGAGAGGTGTTTATGAAGTCCAACCTTCAGCGGTTCGAGTGATACAAGGTGAGCTTTGTTTTACCATGTTCTAATGACCAATCTAATGGGTCATGAGTCAATGGCTATATTCGTAATTTTAAGTGTATGAAAATAAAGAGTTTATTTTCAAAAATGGTGCCAGGAGAGGACTTGAACTTCCAAGGCCATCTTAATAAAGCTAATAAAAACAACAAGATATGAGTGACGATAACTTCTGCGTTCCACTCACGTTCCATGGACTTTGTTTTGTTAACGCGGCTTATTTCGTGTTGCTGGGTTAGACATTGAATGCACTCGCCATATTCAGCTGTTCGCTTCGGCTAATATTGATAGAGTTTGCCACCGTTTCCCAGCGGGCAACACTCAACAGCACCTCATCTTTTATACGCTGAGCCTGTGACGTGCTGAGTTGGAAAAATTCGATCACGTCCATCGCCAGTTCATAGCTGAGGCTGTTGTCATCGTCGGTGATATTCAGGTGCAGGCCGTTAGCGGGTGTTACCGGGTTGATGTCGTAAGCAGGGGATAGTAGCCAGCCACCGTTACTGTAAATGAAGCCATGGTTTCTCAGGTGATCATCCGTATTCGATACCGCGATATTAAATACAACGCGTCGCCACAGTTGTGCCAGGTCTTCTTTGGTGTTGGCTCCATGTTCAGTAAGAAACTGCGCCAGCTCCAGGTAGCTTGCATCATAATCACCGTCGTAGTATCCAAGCTGGGTCATCGCTGAGGTGAAATGTAAGCGGTGCTCTGGCGTGCGGTCAAACCGCTTGGTGAGGAATGTATGATGGTGGCTGTTGAATTTTTCAATCCGGCATTCTGCCATCTGGATATCGGCACCCACGGCCAATTGGTAAACAACAAACTCCCAGGCGGCAATGTCATGATCATCGAGTTGGCTGGGAAATTTGGCTATCCACAATTGATTGTTTTCATCGACTACGCTGGCTTTGGGGCGAGCTCCCCCCAGGGAGGAGCCCGGAGACATCAGCATGGTTAACCACTTTAAGTACTCCGGGTCGTCTGTATTACCGTTGTCTTCAACTTGTTGAGCCGCGTATTCGAGATCACGTAGCGAAGAGATAGGCGGTGCTGCCAGCGTTTCGTCATTATCCAGAAACTCCCCTGTTATTTCTCGCTTGAATCGCAATGCTCCCAAGCGGTAAAGGTCATGTACGCCCAGCAGGTAATCTATTTCGTAGAGTACATTTGGGCGGCGATCCTCTTGGCGTGCAATAATGGCTTCGCGGCGCTTCATAAGTAGTCTACCCCAGCGATCTGGGCAGGAGTCCAAGAAGGTTCTGAAGTTTTTGGAATCCTCGCTGTGCTGCTCTCCCGAATAGAGATTTAAGTCCGGATCAATTTTTTGCGCATAGGGAAACTGCAGCCAATCGTTGTCGTAGCTGAAGCTAAAATGCTCTTTGTTTTTGATGACAGAGGATCGCAGAGTGCCCACCAGAGTAGGCTCATCAAACGCTTCCCAGTCAGCAAAGACATAGACTACCGTACTCATTACTACTTACCTTTTTGTTTATTCATCAGTTTGATGTCCTGGAGTTTGCGGCCCAGTTCATCATCATTGGCAACCCTCGCAAAATCTTCCGTTAATCCCAGCACACTGAGTACGGCGACATAGTGACCGATAGAAACTTTAGGATCTCCCTGTTCAATCTTGCGAATGGTCAGACGGCTTAACCCGGTTCTCTCTGAAATCAGAACCTGGGTGTATCCTCTGCGTTTACAGGCCAGTTTAATATTGTCGCCAAGTTGTTCTAAAACCTTTCGGTTCTTGGGAAAGACAACAGCACTTCGCTTTTGATTTGATTCTTGTTTGGGCACTACAGTTACCAATTATTTAAATAATGATAAGTATAGTATTCATTTTTAATAAAGTAAATATAATTTGTGGCACGTCTGGTTATCATTTGCGGGAGAAGTGGTAAGCATAAGTGCCATTTGTGGACTGATAGTCGAACTGTTGGTGGGGTTGTCTGGGTGTTGAGTGAATAGTGGTAACCATGAGGCGCTGCCTGAACGAGGTTACGCGGCGTTACTCACATGTGTCTCTTCAATGGAGTAATGCTGACGTGTCTCCTTTACGCCTTGCCCAAAACTGGATACAAACACATGCTTTTGATCTTCAGCTGCCTGCTCTACCCAGCGGCCATAGTGCCGCATAATCATCTCAGTTGTTTTATGCCCCATTTGTTGCGCAACAAATAATGGATTTTCACCACCGGATAATAATTGGCTGGCGTAAGTATGGCGTGATTGATAGGGATTGCGGTAGCGAATACCGGCTAGTTTTAGTATGTGTTTCCAAGGTCTTTCAAGGTGTTCATAATCGATAAACCTGCCCTTGTCTCCGGGGCGTACGAAAATGTAATCACGGCCCACATAGCTAAATTGTTTTTGGTGTGAAAGTGCCTCATAGGCAGCAGGTAACAAAATGACCTTCCGGTTGCTGGATTGCGTCTTCGTCTCTTTCAGTAGGCGCTCAACAACTGCGCGCTGTACGTGAATTTCAGATTTATCCCAATCAACATCGCCCCATTGCAAACCAAACAGCTCTGATGTTCTAAGACCGGAAAAAAAGGCAAATTTGAAAATGTTCCGGATACGAGGGTCGTATTGCAGTGCATGCTTTAATATTGTTTCAATTTCAGTTTTGGTGAAAGGATCTACTTTATAATTTGTTGTTGCCTGTGATCGGTCAACCAGCTTACTGACTTTGATTTTGTCCAGTGGGTTGCGCTCAATAACGTCATCGTTGAGGGCGCGGTCAAGAATGGCACGCAGAGGTGTGAGATCGTTGCGAATGCTTTTTAATGTACCAGTGCGCTCCCGTATCCAGGTGCGAATATGCTGTGGCGTTAGATCCCGGGCACAGAGGTCGCCAAACTGTGGCAGCAGGTGAGCGTTGCAACTTTTGTTATAACACCGATGGGTGCTGTGTGGATGGGTACGCTTGATATCTTTAAGCCAGTCTTCGATGAGTTCACGAATTGTTGCCTGAGATATGGCATGGCCAAATAGTTGCGCTCGCTTTGATTCCGGAAAAAATTCATCGTAACGGAACGTTTGTCTTTCAATGGCTCCTTCGACCTCAGCTTTCAGGTTGATAGCGTAACGCTGGTTACCTTTCTTGTCCGGGTCAAGGGCAGAGAGTGTTTCCTTGCATTGAACGCCGCGATACTGAAATTGAATTTCAATCGATTTTCCGCCGCTCGCATAGGTTCTGACTCTTACGCCTTGCGCGAGCTTAACAGACCGTTCTCTACCCATCTTTCAACTGCCTCAATATTGATCCAAAGTGTGTTGTGGCGAACCTGGCAATGTACACCATCCAGCCAAATCCCCTTTTTCCTCCGAGCATGAACAGCATTGGCTGTATCTCCACTCATTTCGCAATACTTGGGAAGCTTTACCCACTTCATGATATTGATGGTCCCTGTGATGTTGAGGTCACCTGGGCCAGATCTTTAGCAGCACGATGTTGGAAATGCCTCTGGCCATTCTGAATTCGAATGGCAAAACATTAGCACTGAGCTAATTATACAATCAAGTTGGAATGTCTGCTATCTTTTTATCTTCGTGCTAAACAAATTAGACAATTTCACCCTTAAAGACGATGACACCGCAGATGCTGGCCTCCTCATCAACCTCAATGATTCGGTTTGGCCAGTCTGGGTTTAACGCTTTCAGGTATTGCTTTCCCTCTTCAATGATCAACTGCTTGAAGGTGGCTTCATTGGAAAGATCAAGTCGCACGACCACATACTTACCGTTTTCAGCGCAAGCATTAGGATCTACAAAGATCAAATCACCTTCGTGAAACTTGGGCTCCATACTGGTTCCGCGAACCCTGAGTACAAAAGACTCGGGGCTGCACTTCACCGGGCATGGCAGCAGTTCAGCGCCATATTGAGGGACAAAGCTCTCGGATATTTCGTGCCACTCGCCCGCTTGTACCCAGGATATCAGTGGCAGAGTGCTGCGAAGATCCGGCCCTAGATGTGCGTTGTGCTCCTGCGTGCTATCAGCATTGCCGTTATGTAGATCATCCATCCATCCCTGGGGCTTTTTCATGGCCTTTTCCAATTTGTTTGCTAAATCATCGCCTATGGCGCGAGGGGTTCCTTTCTTGGTGGGTAATTGATTGCGTACCTGGCTGAGATAGGAACTGTTTGTCCCTGCGGTCCGCGCCAGCTTGGCGGCAGAGCCTGCCTCGCTAATGAGGAGCTCAAGGTTCTTGAGTCGTGTCCGGTTAATTTTTCGCTTCATGCGAAACAGTTTAGCAGGTATTTAGCACGATGATAAACAAAAAGAGGGCGTAGTTAGTTGCTCGATAGTTTGCACGGTGCTAATGTTTCTACGCATGAAGCTAAAGGAATTTTTAAAGATTGCGACAAAGCGGGAGCGTGCCGAAGTGGCTATACCTTGCAACGATTCTGTCTCCTATTTGTATCAGATTGCTGGGCATCACCGGTATGCAAGCCCGTTGTTGGCTACCCAGATTGAACAGTCTACGCGGGTCGTTGCAGGAACATCCGATGGCAGGCTGTGCGCCGTGCCACGCGCGACCATGGTTCGCCATCCGGAAATTTTCTATGGGGTTGATACAGATCCTGAAGTGACGTCGGGAGGTAACCATGGCGATTCAAACTGAGGCGACTGCCAGTAATGTTACCCGGGAACCAGATCAGGAGCTCACTCACCCCGAAACGATCACCCGCATTGAGGTGACGCGTATTCACAACTACGCATTGAATCCTCGTCGGCAAGCGAATCCGGAATATGACCGTATCAAGGCGTCCATTCGAGTGGAAGGCCTCGATCAGCCATTGGTGATCACTCAAGCGCCTGGTGTTGAAGATTATGTCCTGCTCGCGGGTGGTAATACCCGTTTGCGCATTCTGAAAGAACTCTATGAAGAAAGCGGTGAAGAGCGATTTTACCGGGTGAATTGTTTGTTCAAGCCCTGGGTTCAGGAATCCAGTGTGTTGTTTGCCCATCTGCGGGAAAATGAGCTGCGCGGGAGTCTTCCCTTCATCGATAAGGCGCAGGCCGTGTTTGAAGCCAAGCGATTACTTGAAGATGAGTTGGAGGTTGATGAACTGTCTCAGCGCCAGTTAGAAACTTTTTTCAAAGAGCGGGGATTTAGCCTCAGTCACAGCATGATTTCTAAAATGGGGTATGCGGTTCATACCTTATGGCCAACGATGCCCAATGCGCTGTCGGCGGGATTAGGTCGGCCTCAGATTGAAAGAATTCGCGCTTTGGAGCGTGCAGCGCGGAGAATTTGGGAAAGACGTGAGCTGGGTGATGTGTCGGTGTATGACATGATATTTGCCGAGCTGTGTCGCCGATATGACGATGCAGAATGGGATATCCAACCCTTGCGAGCAGCGTTGGAAAATGAAATTGCGGAGGAGTCTGAGCAGAGCCTGCAGGCGATTCGCCTGGAAATGGAGGCTTGCCTGGCAGGCAAAACGTTTGTGGTCGTCGATAGGCCACCTCCCGAGGCGGAGGTCATGGAAAATCAGCCAGTGCCTGTTGATGAGACTGATCAGTCTGGTTATGACGAAGCACCTGTCGGAGAAAACACGCGGGTTGGAAGTCCTGTTGACACTGACCCCGAGAGTCAAGAACCACCATTGATCACACCTTGTTCAACGGTAAGTAACGGTTCAGCCGATGATGTTGAATCACTACGCACTCAGGCGTTGGCGCTCGCTACCCGGTTGGCTGAGAGAAATGGGCTGGGGGAATTGGTTGTCGCATTACCAGGCCAAGGAATGGGCTTTTTGCTTTGCGATGTGCCCGGCCCCGATTTAACGGAAATGCTGGATCAAGAAATGCTCGGACAAATTTCGACGCTGTGGTGGCAACTTGCAGCCTGTGCGGAAATCACCATCGCGCCCATTGATATCTTGATGGAATACCTTCAGCCAGACGGTGTATTGCGCCAGGCCCTGGAGGCACAAGATGCTGGCTTGCTCTTTAACAGTATTTGGACTCTGGATCCAGGGCATACCGGCGATCAGCTTTGGTGGCAATTGAGTGATCAGGACTGGCAGGATTTGCTGGGGTTGATGAATAACTATCGAGCGCTGAAACGTCTGGCAATGGAATCGGCGTTGCCTTTATGGGTATTAGCTGGTGGTGAAGCCTGATGTCCGCGAATAAAGAGGCCGAGCTGATCACGGCAGTACTGTTGTATGCCCTGCGGTGTTTGGCAGAGGGGGATCAGCTGGCGTTACGCACGATGAACTTCGGTGCAAAAGAACTGGATGCACTCAAGGAAATGAATCTCGCCGACCTTTACCGTGCTGATAGCCTTCGCGCCCATTGCCTGAAGATCAATCTTAATCGGGAAGTGTTCTGGCCTATGATTGAACATCTTCGGCATCAGCGAGAATCGGATGAACTGCAGCGCGAGCTTATCGTAGCCGATGCACCTTTGGAAATGATGCAGACCTTGTTTGGTCAAAGTTCCAGGGAATACACCCGTTGGCGACGACTGCTGACGGTTGCGCCTGCAGTAGGTCGTCCGCCCGAGCTAGATGAGGTGTCTACTCATAAACTCTGGTATGTCTGGCGTGATCTTGTTGATGACCACGATGATATGACGCTATTACCGACCGATTATCTGTTACTACAAAAAGAAACCGGTATCGGACTGCGAGCCATCTGGACATTGGCGCAGCGATGGATTGAATACGGTGATCCTGAGGCGCACGCTGGCCCCAAACGGTGACAGAGAATGGTAGCTGAAGAATCTTCTCTTCGCCCGGAAACTCATGCACTGGATGCCTTAATCAAGGCAACTATTCAACGCGCCAAAGCAAATGCGGATGCGACATCTCCCGACACTATGTTGTTTATGGGGAACTGGCATCAGGCTATTCCTGCTATGGTGATTCAGGATCCTGTTCTCGAACCCGTCGACAAGTTAGTGTGGATGGTGATCATGCTCCAGGCGCGGGAAACGGGTGGGCGTACGGCTTTTCCCAGTTACGATAGGCTGGCAAGTAAAGCCAATGTGTCATCGACGTCTACGATCTCACGAGCGATTGCGATATTGCGACTGACGCGATGGTTGACGCTGTGTGCAAAAGTACGAGGAAAAGGCGGCCAATTCAAAGGTAATGTTTATGTGTTGCATGATGAACCTTTACCTTTTGTGGATGCATTGCACCTTGATGCGCAGTACATGCAGTTCCTTGAGCAGTCGGTCGAACACCACCATGCACGCGTGCGAGTAGTGGCGCAGGGTGTATTGGATAGCCTGGATGAAGGCATACAATCAGGTCAGGATATATCCCAGAGTGAGCCTTCTCTAGAACAGCGCGCGCAAGCGGTGAAAACATTATCGAATACCAGCAATAATCAAGGCGGCGCTCGTCGTTATTTTGCATTCAGTGCAAATGTGCTTAATCAGCTCAAAAATACCCCGCCATCAAATAATCTACCCAAAAATAACCAGAACCAAAATTCAAAGGCGGTTGAAAAGACACACTACAGTAGTGGTTGTAGTCATAATATATTAACTACAACAACAACCCCTACACAAAACAACGTCAACAATGAGAGTGCTTTTTCGGAAAATTCGGATTCACTGATTTACCCACGGCGGCTATCCGATAATCAAAAAGCGCTGGCTGATCGCTATTTGGCCATGATTGATCCACAAGAGCAGCAGTTTGTGTTGGATGAGCTGCAGGGGCGACTGGAGTCCGAGCAAAAGGGCATGAAGCCCGTGTACGATGAGTTGCGTTTTTTGCACTCGCTTTGCAAGGCTGTCCAGCAGGGCGAGTTTATTCCCAACCTTGGTATCAAAGTGGCAGAGGCAAGGGTGGCGCGACAGCAGCCATTGCAACCCCCCGAGGCAATACAGGAAAAAGAGCTTTCAGAAAAGGAAAAGCAGCGCGCACGTGAGTTTGGTTCTGAGCAGCTGGCCAAGTTACGACAATCGTTTGACATGGGAAAAGACAAGTAATTCACCGTAACAAAAAGCCTCGTACAAAATATCATCTGGACAGTGGTTCCACTGTCACCACTTTTAATGCCACGGTGAAACTAAAAAAACGAAATCACATGCTGTATCAATATTCCCTGATTTGAGAGGGCGATTCATGAGTTCATGACAAGGACAAACTGTACACCAACCCGGAGAGTCTTCCCCATGAGCGACAAACCGCTGATCGAATCAATCGATACCAACCAGGAACATCATGAGCGTTCAATCGGATCATTGCGGGGCGAGGTGTGGCTGACCGTACAATCCTATCAGGCACAAAGCCTAGTACATGGCCGTCGAAGTGGAGACGGTAAGCCAGCGATTATCGGTTTGGTTGGTTTTGCCGATCGGTTGAAAACGCTTTGGCAGGCGGCGCGACAAAATGATCCCTACGCGGACTGGTGGCTGATTAAAACAGAAGAATCCATTGCCGCGTGCCGAGAGCAACTGAACCACCTGTTCGAGCAATTTAATCAATTGCTGAAATCTCATTACAACTTCGAGGTGGCGATTGCCGAGTCGAGTAAACCGCAGCGGATCGCTCTCCAGTTTGCCAATCCGTATGCCTTTCGTGCCGCGCAAATGCTGGCTGAATTTGATCGCTTGATCTGTACCGTGATGACCGTTCGTCATCTCGGGGTGGCGACCCCACCAACACTTGATGAGAAATTTGAAGCCAGTGGCCGTTGGTTGCGTAGAGTTTTTGCGCTTCCTCAGGGTTATTACTTTTGTGATATTGATCGCAATGCCGTGAAGCAGGGTACTCAGCGTGCCCGCAATGCGTGTGATCGAATGGGAGAAGTGCCCGATGACATCATGCGCGGTCGTCGGTTGCCCTCGCTCAGACCCACCCCTTTTCGCGATCCGTTAACGTCGTTGCCATCAACTGGTGTGAGTGATGTTCCTGTTGATAACGGTGATAGCTTGAATGAGTCTAATGCGGACAATGAGCGGAGGGATTGATTCTGTCACATCCATTAATGGCGCTTTAATCTCAGCATTGGTTTTAGTTTTTACAATGGATGGAAAGTCATGACGCAATCAGGTTCTTCACATCGGATTACGTTTTTTCTGGATACCCGTGTCTCACTTGAATCGTTAGTTCTGAATCGATTGCATCGGTTGCCCGACATACGTCGTGAAGAATGGTTGCGAGGCTTGTTGATACTGGGGTTTCGAGCAGAGTGCCAGACGAATAACCATCAGCAATCGAAGGTAACCAGCGCCCATGCAGAGTCTCGATTACAGACCACTTTTTCCCATTGGCTAACACAAGGGACAATGGAAAAACCGGAGCCAGCCCCCGTTGAAAAAATGCCGGTTGAACCTGTGCTCAGTGAACGTACGTGCAGTAAACCCTTTGCCGCATTGAGCAAGGTCATCGGGTAGCGTGCAACACCAATAACTTATTCTCAGCGAGAAAGCCATGACAGAACTGACCGATAGCAACGATCAACACAACGCCAACAAGGCGACAGTGTTTAAATCTTCTGAGGAGCAAGTGGTACAACTTGGGCTGGATGATGGCTATGCCTATACCAAGATAGCACTTCCAGATGGACGGTTGGTCGCCATCCCATCAAGAGCCAGAATCGGCCAATCCGGTGTGACTTGGATACGAGAAGAGCAGCAGCGAATTTTTGAGTATGAAACTGCCGGAACCATTTATTCTGTCGGTGCTGTGGACGGTGAACCGACCCGCTTTGACGGATACCCCACTTCTGGCCTCAATCGCGTCATCGTACAGCATGCCTTGCAGCAGGCAGGATTGTTTGGCCGCTCACTTCATATGGTATCGGGGCTGCCCGTGGCGGCGTTCTACCGAAATGACGGTCAGCGGCGGGAAAAAGCGATACAGAAGAAACGCGACAGCTTGAAAGTGAGCGTGAAGCCGGTATCGCTGCTCGGTCAATCTCGCAAGCCCTTGCTGCAGGCCAGTGTCGCCTTTCACGAGGTTATCCCTGAGGCCCTTGCCGCCTGGTATGACTATGTGATTGTCACCCTGGAAGACGGTGTGACCCTGGATGCGGATAGATTAAGTGCGCCGGTGGCGATCGTTGATATTGGTGGGCGTACCACGGATTACGTGGTGGTGCAGAATCAGGGCGTTGTTCATGGTTCCTCGGGTTCGTTGACTCGCGGCATGCTCAATGTCCAGACCCAGGTGGCCAATGGTATCCAGGAACAGTTTGATCTCGACAGTTTGGGTGAGCAGCGTTTGGCCCAGGCCGTTGAGACCCACTGTTTGCGTTTGCATGGCAAGGATCATGATGTCTCTGCATTGGTCTGTGCAGCGAAGCGGGAATTGGTAGAGCGCCTTTATAGCGAAACCCGGCGACAGTTGGGACTGGGTGCCGAATTGGATAGCATTTTGTTTGTCGGTGGTGGCAGTGCCGCACTGGCCACTGATATTGCCAACTGGTTTCCCAATCAGCAGATTGCCGATCATGCCGCCTTTGCCAATGCGCGCGGCATGCTGAAATATCTCCAGTTTGTCTGTGATGATACGCCAGCCCAGCATTAACGCATTTACACGTGGTCACTGCGGTCTCAGTGGCAAATAAGGTATCGACGGATTGTGCAATCGATATCGCGGATCTTCCGTCAATCCATCTTCAGGGAACTCCCTGATTTTACTCACCCTGCCGGGAAACGCTCCCCGTCAGGGAATCGCGTTCTCCGGCTTTTTTATTTGTTCAAGGAGAATGTGTTATGTCCAGCACTAAACCAGCTACATCTGAAAAACCGAAGTATTTCGATCTTGATATCAACGGCATTGGTTACCTCAATCGAGTGCGTGAAGTGATACCCGAGAATGGTACCCCCTTTCTCAGTGTCACCATCGCCGCTCTGCGAGGCCCTGCTGACAATGTCCAGCATACCCATTTTGATTGTGTGGTATCTGGCGAAGAAGCGAAGGATCTGGTGCGCCAACTGATACCTGCCGTTGAGGCGGAATTGAAAGTGTTGGTTGGCTTCCACCTTAGCGACTTACAAGCCGAAATCTTCACCTTTAAACAGGGCGAACGAGCCGGTACGACGGGCATTAGCCTGAAGTCCCGCCTGCTGCGATTCCAATGGATCAAAGTAGAGGGTCAACCGTTCCCGGCGCTTCAACACGCCGTCGCTTAACAACAAGTCGGGCAGCATCTAACGATACTGCCTATTTTCCAACCCAACGGGGATTCCACTCCTCGCGGGGCGGGTCTCCTTTTTTCTTTCAGGAGATCAGCTATGTCTTCCCTTTCATCGTCCAAGCGAGCGAGCGTAAAAAATCATTTCGCCGATGTAAAAATCTATCGGTTAAATACGAGTGAAAAAAAATCCCTGATCGCATTGGCGCTTGCCGTGCTACAGGAACAGCATAAACCGGGTGTACTGCTGCCTAGCCCCAACGAGACGCGTGATTATTTGCGGCTTCGTCTGGGGGACTGTAAGGCAGAAGTCTTCGGTTGTTTGTTTCTGGATAGCCAGCATCGTGTTATTGAAACGGCTGAGTTGTTTCAGGGAACCGTTGATGGTGCTTCGGTGTATCCCCGTGTGGTGGTGCAGCAAGCCCTGGCGCTAAATGCGGCAGCCATCATGTTTTTTCACAATCACCCCAGTGGTGTCGCTGAACCCAGCCATGCTGATGAAGCGATCACCAAGCGGTTAAAAGATGCACTGGCACTGGTCGACATTCGAGTGCTGGATCATTTCGTTGTCGCAGCTGGTGAATCGGTGAGTTTTGCCGAGCGTGGTCTGCTTTAGGACCTGTTACTTAAACCCACCGGGGAAGTCATTTTCTTCCCTGGTGGGAAGGAGGTGCTCCCCGTATTTTTATTTAATTCTCACGGAGAGTACCTATGAAAAATGTAGAATGTGAATCCAACAGTGGTTTTTTTGGCGCTGTTATTTCAACTTATAGCCGTGCACAGGCCATTGATGATGGCGTCTTGATTGATGCGGGGTCTATGGCTCGTGAAGCGGGTTTTAAATGGCCGGTGGCCTTCACTAGCGCAGCGTGGTGCGATTGTGTGGCCTGGTCAGAGATCGATAATCAACAGCAGACCTACCAGGATGAATCGGGCCGTTTGTGGGACGTTTTGTTTATGGCTTCGCAGGCCATCAGAGCGGCCTCCGACCCTGGTGATCGACGGAACTTCTCGTTGTATCGGGTGCCTCGAAATGGGCAATCTCAGGACGCGGAAGAAGTGACGTTAAAACTGATCGTTGGGCCCGGTGACCAAGGTGAACCTGTAATTACCATCTTGCTGCCCAATGAAGATTAACAGCGCCGATTAAACTCGGCTCCTTGCCCCTGGTCACTTGGGATAAAGTGGCGCTTCCTCCTTCTCTTTAGCTTTGACCATCGTCAATTACCGCACCCTTGTGTAGTATAGTGTAAGATGAGAACTTCATCATAATGATGAAGAACACGCTTTAAAATATACTGTTTTAGATAATGTTGGTATATTATGCCCTCAGTAGTTCACTAAAATGCTGAACTAATATAGTTATGGTGTACCTATGGCTTCCGCAAAACAACAATTGGGCAAGATTATCCGTGAAGTCGGTGATGTTTTTACCGTGGCCGCTGCTGCGAGCTGTTTGGAGGAGCCCAGTGATAAAATGGCTAAATCCTTGTCCCGTTGGGCCAAGCAGGGGTGGCTCACGCGTGTAAAGCGAGGGCTCTATGCAGTGGTGCCTATTGACGCATCAACAACAGAAAGGGTGCTGGAAGATGCTTGGGTTTTAATTCCCGAGTTATATGGTTCTTGTTATGTCGGTGGGTGGAGCGCAGCTGAGTACTGGGACCTTACAGAACAGATTTTTCATAATATATGTATCGTCGCCGAACGACCCCCAGCTCAAAAAATGGAGGAGGTTCAAGGGTTGAGATTTATCGTGACTAAAATGAAGCCAAAGTTGGCATTTGCTACAAAAACTATTTGGAAGAAAAATAAGAAAATTAAGATATCAGATCCTCATAAAACAATAGTCGATATGCTTTATAACCCTTCTCTAGGTGGTGGTATTCAGCATGTGGTCGATTGCTTTAAAGAATATAAGAGTAGCGAGCACCAGAATTTTTCCACGCTCGGGAATTATGCCGGACGTATGGAAAATGGAGCGGTTTTCAAGCGTTTGGGTTTTCTGGCAGAAAGATACCTGGGTGAAGAACATGAATTGGTAGCCTTGTGCAAAGACAATCTGAGCCAGGGGAATGCCTACCTTGACCCGTCGCTAAAACGTGGACCGCTGGTGACACGGTGGCGTTTATTTATCCCAGAAAGCTTCAAGGACCTGGCGTGATTCCTAAGCGAGAGATTTTAGAGCTTGCGACGAGTAGCGGCATCAGGCCGCACGTTATCGAGAAAGACTATGTATTAGGTTGGATACTCGCGGGGATTCATCAACATGAAATTGGTAAAACATGGGTTTTCAAGGGGGGAACCTGTCTCAAAAAATGCTATTTTGAAACCTATCGATTTTCGGAAGATCTGGATTTTACACTGAGTGATCCGGCGCAGATTGATAATGATTTTTTACATTCGGTATTTTCCGAAATTAGCGAGTGGATATATGAGAATGCTGGCATAGAAGTTCCTGTCGAAAAACTCACCTTTGATATCTATGAAAATCCCCGCGGTGTGACTTCATGCCAAGGAAGAGTTTTTTATCGTGGCCCCATTTCTCCAGACTCTCACAAGAGGTTACCAAGGATCAAACTGGATTTGACGGTCGATGAATTACTGGTTGAGCCGTCGGTGACGACTGCAGTGAAACATGACTATTCGGATTTTCCAGATGATGGTATATACATTCAGTCTTACAGCTACGAAGAGGTTTTTGCAGAGAAGACACGCGCGCTTTCTGAAAGAACGAGACCTCGCGATTTATATGATGTGATCAACTTTTTTCGGCGACCGGAATCTGGTCTGTTGGCGAAAAGCGTTAGACAGATTCTAGAAGCCAAATGCCAATTCAAGTCTATTCCAATGCCTAGTTATGAAAACTTGCTCGGGCACAGAGACCAATGTGATGCGGGTTGGGGACAACAACTGAGTCACCAGATCCAATCGTTACCGCCATTTGATTCGTTCTGGAATGAACTTCCGAATTTCTTTGAATGGTTGTATGCATCGGTGATTTCGACTCGACCGTTATTGGAGGCAATGCCGCCGCAACGGGGAGCTCAAGCTTCTACTGGACCGATAGATTTCCGTAGTTATGCTGCATCAAGTCTGCCATTGGGTTTGATGGAGCGTATTCGCTTCGCTGCGGCTAACCATTTGTGTGTAGAGTTAGAATATCGAAAAGAGAATGGCGAGCAGAATACTTACTTGATCGAACCGTATTCGCTGAATGAGACGTCTGTCGGGAATCTTCTGCTTCATGCTCTAAAACATCAGACTCATGAAATTAGGGCGTTTCGTACGGATCGAATGATCAGTGTAAGAACTACGGATATTCCTTTTACGCCTAGCTATAGGGTTGATTTGATACCGCAGGGGCCTCATAACTTGGTATCGGCAATGCCTCAGTCCGGTCTTCGAGTACCCGTACGGCAGAAGACGTTAGGGACGACAAGACCAGCACGGAAACAACTTGCTAAATCAAGCTGGCCAAGCTCAGGGCCTACCTACGTATATCAATGCCCGATGTGCCAAAAGAAATTTACCCGAAAAAAAATGAATGGGAAATTGAATCCGCACAAGACTAAGCAGGGTTTTTCCTGCTCAGGGCGAACCGGGATATATGTTGAAACAAAATACTAGAGCCTCCGCTCCCTGGTATTTTCTGCTGGTTACACTGTAACCAGCACTCCGAATGGCCCATTTTTCTCAAGCGCCATGACAGGCTCTCAGCCTGGCGTGATGCTTGATCCGTACGCAGCCCTCGTCACTGGCAAGCGAAGCGGGGTAGTGACGAGGGCTGCGGAGCCCCGAACTATCACGCATGGCGATCGAATTGATGGGTTCGCCGCGAGTTTGCTCTAACTATACTGGCACCCTCGTTCAAATTCGTACGCGGCCACAGCGGTAATGTGGATGAGGAAACCCGTCCTCGCCATCCAAAATGGCAAAAAACGGGAAATAGCGTCTGCAGGGCATTTAGGACGCGGCAGTCTTAGGCTGTTAGCCCATTGTTAAATCCCAGGGCACAATCGCCCACCTTCCAACCCGGCACTTGCCGTTTCCATTCAGTGCTGAGCTCTCAGCATGCTTCAAGTAGCACCGTGCCAGTCACGGTTTCTTTTAACCTAGCGGATCAATGGTTCCGCATTACTCAAAGGAGGTGAATTTTTCACCATTAGAAAAGGCTCAGTTGTTGAGTCAATTGGATCTCGTAGTGCCATCTTCGCCAGAAGAAAAGCTGCGTTGCCTACGACCAGGCATCTCAAGTCGAACGGGAGTTGTGTCCCGAGACCTTTCTGCATTAGCGGACCCAGTCAGGCTACGAGCCTGTGGTTGGTCAAAAACACTTACCAGACAGGAAAATACACATGCGCGACTTGTATGGTTGTTTTCTTAGATTTTTCATACTTTTAAATCCTTT
>TARA_R110001592_G_scaffold363370_1_pt1 | contig 29641 bp, 24 predicted proteins | sample TARA_R110001592 | Tara Oceans TARA_R110001592 (sample SAMEA4398387) | marine metagenome | biome: Polar Biome; feature: [SRF] surface water layer (ENVO:00010504); material: water (ENVO:00002006), including particulate matter (ENVO:01000060) such as... | depth 5 m | reverse complement strand
AAAAGGATTTAAAAGTATGAAAAATCTAAGAAAACAACCATACAAGTATTAAAGATCTAGTGCTAAGGATTAATGATGGCTGATATTGATAATCAAAATGACGGGTCGGGTAGTGATAATTCCTCTCCGAACCCTGACGACAATAGTTCGTCGCCCCAGCAGGAAAAGGCTCGACATAAAGGCATTTATCTTCTGCCAAATTTATTTACCACTGGTGCTATGTTCGCTGGCTTCTATGCCATTCTTGCGGGTATGGATGGCAAGTTTGAGGCCGCCTCCATTGCCATTTTTGTGGCGATGATCTTCGATGGCCTTGATGGAACTGTGGCTCGGATGACAAACACATCCAGTGAATTTGGTGTTCAGTACGATAGCCTTTCCGATATGGTTTCTTTTGGTGTCGCTCCAGCAGTGGTGGCTTTTAGTTGGATCTTGAATGAAGTGGGCCGAATAGGTTGGGCTGCTGCCTTTATTTATGCCTCTTGCGCTGCATTGAGATTGGCACGCTTCAATACACAGGTTGATGTTGTAGATAAGCGATATTTTATCGGTATCGCGAGTCCGACGGCGGCGGCATTGGTTGCTGGCATGGTGTGGAGCAGTTATGACGTAGAACCTACGACTCAGCTGGCTCTGATAGCTGCTCTAGTGACAGCGTTGTCTGGGTTATTGATGGTTTCCAATTTTCGTTACCATAGCCTTAAGGGTTTAGATCTGAAAGGAAAGGTCCCTTTTGTGGTTATCTTCGCTGTGGTGATGGCTCTGATTGTTGTGATTATTGATCCACCACGAATTTTGTTTATTTTTGCAGTGATCTACAGTCTTTCGGCACCAGTGATGTGGTTGTGGCAGAAGACTCGGCGTACAAAAATATAAGGTCGCCGATAAATGAAGGCGCCCCATATTGGATGGGGCGTGTTTCACCTAGACTTATTTTGAGGGGTTGGCAAGCAGGCTCAAACCTGTTTGAATAAGGTCTTAGTTAGTCACTTTGACTACTGGTTATAAATGTACATCATCCAAAGAGCTTGGTTGTTAACAATATGATGCTTTTCGTTAACCATACAGTATTCACACAACGGGTCATCTTTGCTCGTTGTGTTTCAGCTCGCCTGCTACTTCTTCTGCCCTGAGGGGCATATACTCTTTTTAAAATTTTAATCTTTCCTATTTGCAAATCCCTCCTGTCACAGGGAGAATTCGCGTACTTATTTTTGTCCAGTCCTTGTTAATATGAGGGCGGAAGATTTGGAGTAGCAATAAATGGACAAACAAGCGTTAATAATTTTTGATACAACTCTCCGTGATGGAGAGCAGAGTCCTGGTGCCTCTATGACCCGGGAAGAAAAGTTGCGGGTGGCAAGGGCTTTGGAAAAGCTCCGGGTGGATGTCATTGAGGCGGGTTTTGCCGTTTCTAGCCCCGGTGATTTTGCATCAGTGAAGGCCATCGCAGAGGCAATTAAGGACAGTACCGTATGTAGTCTGGCGCGTACGATGCCATTGGATATTGAGCGAGCGGCAGAAGCGTTAAAAAATGCGAATTCTGGACGCATTCATACCTTTATTGCTACATCGCCTATTCATATGAAGTACAAGCTACAAATGTCGCCTGATCAGGTGGTCAGTCAGGCGGTGGCGGCGGTGAAGCAAGCGCGTAATCTCATCGATGATGTGGAATTTTCATTGGAAGATGCCAGTCGTTCAGAATTTGATTTTATGTGTCGTATTATTGAAGACGTAATCAATGCGGGTGCTCGTACCATTAATTTACCCGATACCGTTGGTTATGGCTTCCCTGAAGAATATGCGGATACCATCGGTCGTCTGATTCAGAATATTCCGAATGCTGACAAAGCTGTTTTTTCTGTACATTGCCATAATGACCTTGGGCTGGCTGTGTCCAATTCCTTGGCCGCGGTAATGAAGGGTGCTCGACAGGTAGAGTGCACTATCAATGGCTTGGGTGAGCGTGCAGGTAATGCGGCACTAGAGGAAGTCGTCATGGCGGTGAGAACCCGGAAAGATATTTTTCCGGTGGAAACGCGTATCGATACGACTCAAATTTCCTCAATATCACGTTTGGTTTCCAGCATTACCGGTTTTCCTGTACAGCCTAATAAAGCGATTGTTGGTGCAAATGCCTTTGCCCATGAATCAGGTATTCATCAGGATGGAATACTGAAGCACCGTGAAACCTACGAAATAATGCGGGCTCAGGATGTTGGTTTAAGTACCAATAAGATTGTCTTGGGTAAGCTTTCGGGTCGGGCAGCCTTTGCCGCACGCCTAGAAGAGCTTGGCACTAAGTTTGAAAGTAAAGATGAGCTTAATGAGGCTTTTGTCCGATTTAAGACTTTGGCGGATAAGAAGCGTGAAATTTACGATGAAGATCTCCAGGCACTGGTTTCAGAAATACAGCTAAATGAGTCGAATGGCGACCAAATCACTTTGGAAAGCTTGGAAGTTGTTTCTAAAACAGGTCAGCTTCCCCATGCGGAGCTTACGTTGAATTATAAAGGTGAGTCATACAACTCATCAGCCGAGGGTGATGGCCCGGTAGATGCTGCATTCAAAGCCATAGAAAAGCTGGCTAAAAGTGCAACGGAACTCAAGCTTTACTCTGTAAATGCGGTAACAGCGGGTACTGATTCTCAAGGTGAGGTTACTGTTCGTTTGGAAAAGGGTGGGCGAATGGTTAATGGTCAGGGTGCAGATACCGATATTTTGGTGGCTAGCGTCAAGGCGTACTTACATGCGTTGAACCTGATAGAAAACCCTGATCGTTTGCACCCCCAGCTAGATGGTGTATAGGTCATACTATGAATCCAGAGCTGCGTAACTGGTATCTTTCTAACTTAGGCATTGTGCAATATGTGCCAAAAGGGCAGGAGCCAGTTACGTTGCAATTTCACTCTGATCCCGTTGTAGGTGATGCTGAATCTGAACCGGGTCCTGAATCTGGTCAAAGTCATCTTGCTGCGGGTGGTAAAGCTAGTCTGGTAGAAGCTAGCAGTGTTAAGGCTCAAGTTGCGAACGTCCTTGGACTGATGGATGTTAAAACGGTTGATGCTCGAACAGCTGAAGAAAAAGAACCTCTACCTTTAAATAATACTGAGGGCACCCTCACTTCCGTAAATCCGGCAGTAAGCTTTAGACTTGCCTGTTGGCATCCCTGTGACGATCTATTGGTTTTTAACCAGCTCGACCTTGGTAAGGAGCCTGATAGTGCGCAATGCCAGTTACTTGGCAACATCTTGCGGGCTATAGGTCGATTACCTAACGGTTTGCCATCCCCTGAACTCATTGATTGGCCCATGGGCAGAAGTGGTCGCGAGGGGATAGATGAAGGCGAGTCAGGTGCCCGCACAATGTTGTCGGTTTTTCTTGATGCCCGAATTAAAAAGCACGGCGTGTTATGGGTGCTATTGATGGGGGAGCAAGCATCAGAGCTATTATCACCTGTTAATAAACCCTATGGGGAGCTATTGGGCGAGACTGATGAAGTTACAGGGGGAGCCAAGGCTATTACTATCAGGGGCTTGCAGGAAATGTTGCAGGATTCAGGAGCTAAGCGACAGAGTTGGCTGGCGATTCAAGGTCTTGTAGACAAAAAATGAACTATCATTTGAGTATTCCCCTTTGAACATTCGCCCTATGAGTATGTCTGATGTTAGCCCTGTCTGCCATATTGAGCAGCAGGTCACTCCACATCCTTGGCGAGAAAGTGAATTTCTTGATAGTTATGCCAAGCATTGCTGTTTGGTTTTGGATGTAGATAGCTCAGTTATAGGTTATGCCATTTATCAGATAGTGGTGGGGGAGGCGGAAATACTCAATATCGCCATTGATCCTGCCTGTCAGGGAAAGGGTTATGGGCGGCAACTACTTGAATATATGGTTGACCTCGTATCTAAACAAGCAGAACGATTTTTTTTAGAAGTGAGAGTGAGCAATAGTAGTGCCATCCAACTCTATGAAAGTGTTGGATTTGTGGAGGTCTGCCTACGAAGAAATTATTACCAAACGGCAGAGGGGCCAGAAGATGCAATTTTAATGGCCATGGAGCTATAGGACACTTTATTTAAAGCGTTGTACTGTGTTTTTATTTTCTGTTGTGATAGGCAGATATCAGCCAGAAATTTTTTAAATACAATAGTTGATAACTAAAGCCAGTATTTTCCTTGAAGTTGATAGCAAAACAAGTGTGACAGAGTTGGCAGTTTTGAAAAATTTATCGGAAGTTCTATGCCGCCCGTCGGTATATACGACCACAGTGCTTTTTTAATGAGACAGCTTTTTTAGAATGGTGATATTGAAATAGTTTGCTTGAGGCTATATGTAGAAAATGAAAGAGGTGGTGGCGTGACGATAAAAACAGATAGTCGTGATTCAGCCAGACTAAAAATGTCTAAGCTGATGTTGCACCGCCTACCGCTTTGTATTGGCGTTTCTGCAATTTTTGGGTCAGTTCTGGCCTACGTATGGCAAGAACTGTTGTCCAGCTGGCAGTTTATATCATGGTGTATTTACCTGATAGTGGTATCTCTCATCAACTTGGCTTTGGTGAAATACTGTACTCCTGACGATCGTGAAGATGAAATATCTGACGCCAAGTCTAAGGATATCGATCGATTAACCTTGGTGGTTGCCATTTCCAGTGGTCTAGCTTGGCTTATGGCCAGTGTCATTCAATATAATAATCCACTTCCTAATTCTTGGCTTTACCTCTCCATTCTGCTTTGTATTGCCGCGAGTAGCGGTGTTCTTTATTGTTATAACATTAAGGCGGCATTGATAGTCGTGAGTATGACGCTTGTCCCTTGTTTTATTGAAATATTACAAACAGACAAGGAGAAGGTGGCTTATTTTGTGGCTTCTGTGTTTATTTATTTTTCCACACTTTATGTGGTGCTTATTCAACTTCATAACTTGTTGAAAAAAAATCTTCAGTTACGATTTACTTCTGAAATTGCGATTAAGCAACAGGCAGAGAGTAGCTATCTTTTTGAGCAGCATTGGTTAAAGGCGCCATTTGCTGCGATTCAGTGGGATAGAAACCAGAACGTTATTGACTGGAATCCTCGGGCTGAGGAAATTTTTGGTTATGCGAAACAAGAGATCTTGGGCAAGCACTCATCTTTTCTTGATCCTAACCCATCTGATAAAGAAGCCCGAAAAATGTGGTCAGCATTGTATCGTCGGCAAAAGGATGGCTACCACAGTATTCATGGTGTCAGAAGCAAGGACAATAGTGTCTTGACCTGTGAATGGCATAACACGCCACTATTAAAAGATGGCAGATTAATTGGTGCTGCATCGTTTGTTGAGGACATAACCTCTCAAGTAGAAGCTGAAAAAACCATTAAACGTCAGGCGAGTTATGACAACTTAACGGGTTTGCCAAACCGTAGGCGAATGATGGAAGAGCTGGAGCGGGCTATTTCCCGTAGTCAACGTACTCGCCAATATGCCGCGGTATTATTTCTCGATTTAGATCACTTTAAAGATATAAATGATACCCAGGGTCATCATGTAGGCGACTTAGTACTTAAACATTTTGCCGATATTCTTCGAGACGCTGTTCGGGCTGAAGATGTCGTCGCTCGTTTTGGTGGTGATGAGTTCGTTATTCTTGTAGAAGATTTGGGTTGGCAGGGAGGGGACGCGCGCACCAAGGTACTTTCTATTGCTGACAAAATTCTCGATATGGGGAATAACGTAGATATTGTTGAAGGTGTTGAGTATGACCTTGATGTGAGTGGAGGCATTGTGTTGTTTAGCAGTGGAAATGCGTCTTCTCACGATATATTGAAGCAGGCTGATTTGGCCATGTATCGCGTGAAAACTTCGGGTCGGAAGGGCTTTTGTTTTTATGATGATTCTATGGCCATTGATGCGGAATACCGAGTAGCACTGATCAGAGAATTGCGCCAAGGGTTGAAAAAAGCTGAATTTGATTTGCATTTTCAGCCTATTGTCGATAGTTCAGGCCATATTTTCAGTGCGGAGTCTTTGCTGCGTTGGAATCGTCCAATGCAGCGTGTAGCGGCAGCGGGAGAGTTTATTGATTTAATGGCTTCGCTGCCCATGATGCATGAGGTTGGTTATTGGTTACTTGAAAAAATCTGCCGCAGTATCGTTCTTTGGCATGAGCAGGAAGGCTTTCCTGATGATCTTGTGATGTTTGTCAATATTAGTCCAAAACAGTTGCAAGATGAGCGATTTGCGAGAGAAGTTATAAAGATAGTCGATAGCTTTGGTGTTACCCCCTCGCAGTTGGTCTTTGAGATTACAGAGGAAAGCCTGATTCACAACTTAGAAAAGGTTCAAGGTCAGCTTGATGAGCTTATTGAATATGGAATCAAAATCGCGCTAGATGATTTTGGTACAGGTTATTCTTCTTTGGCCATGCTTCAAGGTTTGCCAGTTCAATATGTAAAGTTGGATCGAGAATTTATTTGTAATTTGGACGAAGACGATGACTCGTATTCAATTGTTGAAGCTGTCGTTAAACTTTGTGATGTCTTATCGCTGAAAGTCATTGCTGAGGGGGTTGAAAATGAACAACAGTACCTCACTTTGAAAAAAATGGGCTGTCATTACTTCCAAGGTTATTATTTTAAAAAGCCCATGCCTGAAAATGAATTTGTCGCTATGTTGACTACAGAAGTTGAAGAAAAAAGACCGCGGTTGGTTGTTGTCTGAGTTATCACTGTTGATGGGTGGGCGTCAGTTTAGGTTATAGTTGGCTTACTCGATACTGAATAGAGAGCATGCCATGGTAGTTATTCCGGTTGGTATCAGTGCCTGTCTGCTGGGTGAAGAAGTTCGTCATAATGGTGGGCATAAACGCGATGCTTACATCACAGGTACTTTAAGCCAGTATTTTGATTTTCTTTCCTTTTGCCCCGAGATGGGCATAGGCCTTGGCGTACCAAGACCGGCCATTCGTCTTATTGCTTCTGATCAGGGTGTTCGTGCTGTCGGTAGCAGAGATAGTAGCTTGGATGTGACGGATAAGCTGGTCGCCTTTAGCCATTCAACCTTTGATCAAATTGAACATTTATCCGGATATATATTGAAACGAGCCTCCCCTAGTTGTGGTATGGAGCGGGTTAAGGTCTATAACCAGAAAAATATGCCGGATCCTGTGGGCAGCGGTATTTTTGCGGCAGAGATTATGAGTCGTTTTCCGTTGTTACCCATTGAAGAGGAAGGGCGGCTAGGTGATCCTGGCTTGAGAGAAAATTTTATCCAGCGAGTATTTATTTATCACCGTTGGCGTACTGAATATGCGAATAAGCTAACCGTTCAAAGACTGACAGAATTTCATGCACGGCATAAGCTCATTTTTATGAGCCATGATCAGAATCAGAGTCGATCACTGGGTAAAATTGCTGCATCAGCAAATCAAAATAACTTAGAAGTGGTGGCGGACGAATACATCTGCGTGGCCATGAAAACGTTAAAAGTCATCGCTACCAGAAAAAACCATGTCAATGTTTTGCAGCATATTCAAGGTTACTTAAAAAAACATTTGGATGCCGATGACAAAAAAGAACTGGTTGACGTGATTGGCCGGTATCATCATGGTGAGTTACCGTTAATTGTGCCGATAACATTACTGTTGCATCATTTTCGAAAGTCGCCCAGCGAGTACATTGAGCAGTCCTGGTACATCAAGCCTTATCCGGCAGAATTGAAACTTAGAAATCAGTTGTGATTTTGTAAAGAAAAGGTGAAATGAAATTTAGTCTAGGACGGTAATACCATCATGATGAAAAACACGATTAAGTGGCCAAAATTTCTCCTTGTACTGGATATACTAGGGGCCATAATAGTCGCGGCAGGTATTATCGAGTATTTAGATACGGGCAGCTTGAACTCAGCCCTATTCATAGTTGCGGGATTGTTGCTAATGCTGCCACTGACACTACATATTCTTAAGTTGTTTCCTGGTAAGGGTATGGGGAAAAATAAACCAGATGGAGAGCATTAATGGACTTTGAACTCGTTTATTGGCACTGGTTCGTGCTAGGTATTTTGCTGATGTTACTGGAGATTTTTATCCCCAGTTTTACCATTTTTTGGTTTGGTCTGGGGGCACTGGTTGTGGGCTTGTTATCCATTGCCATCGATCTGAATTTTACGACTCAAATTTTTATCTGGGCCATTGCATCAGTCATATTCACCGTTCTTTGGTTTAAGTTTTTAAAACCCAAAATGGCCGGCAAAGCTATGGCAGACCATCCCCGTGAAGCGGTCATTGGTGAATCTGGTCAGGTTATTAAAGTGCCTACAGAAGGTAGCCGAGGGGTAGTTCGTTTTATCACACCATTGCTCGGAGATGACGAGTGGGATTTCATCTCAGAAGATAAAGTAGCACTAGGTGATCGAGTGCATATTAAAGATATTTCTGGCAACACATTAATTGTTGTTAAATTAAGTTAACCATATTCTGGAGTAGGTTTTATGGAAGGTCCAATACTAGGTATAGCAGTACTAATTTTTTGTTTAATTACACTGGCCAAAGGTGTCAGGCAGGTACCACAGGGCTATAAATGGGTTGTGCAAAGGCTGGGTAAATACCATGGATCGCTGACCCCAGGCTTGAAGTTTATTATTCCTTATATCGATAATGTAGCCTACAAAGTCACGACTAAAGATATTGTATTGGATATCCCTTCTCAGGAAGTAATCACCTTGGATAATGTGGTGATCATCGCCAATGCCGTAGCCTATATTAATATCGTGTCTCCAGAAAAAGCGGTGTATGGCGTTGAAGATTATGAGTTAGCTATTCGTACCTTGGTGCAAACATCATTGCGTTCTATTATTGGTGAAATGGCACTGGACGATGCCTTGTCATCCAGAGACCAAATTAAGTCAAGGCTTAAAACCTCAATTTCTGATGATATTGCTGATTGGGGCATTACCCTGAAAACAGTAGAGATTCAGGACATTAATCCTTCTGGCACCATGCAAACAGCGATGGAAGAGCAGGCAGCAGCAGAACGGCAGCGCCGTGCAACGGTAACTCGTGCTGATGGTGAAAAAACAGCCGCTATTCTTGAGGCCGACGGCCGTTTAGAAGCTTCCCGTCGCGATGCAGAAGCTAAAGTAGTGTTGGCAACGGCCACCAAAGAAGCCATTGAAAAAGTAACGGAAGGAATACAAGGCAAAGAGCTGCCAGCCGTTTATTTACTGGGTGAAAAATATGTTGAAGCTATGCGTGAAATGGCTAAATCAGATAATTCTAAATTAGTCTTTTTGCCGGCAGATCTCCCCGCAGCAGTACGTGGTTTGATGAGTGGCATGAAGTAAACGACGTCTAACGCGCATCTATCTATAAAGCCCCCTAAAAGTGCTTGATCGGGGGCTTTTTTAGTTCCGCTGTCAACGTTATTGGTTGGAAAGCGTTAAAGGGTAAAAAGGATAGGTTGTTAATCGTAGCCCGGGAGATAGGTCCCGGTGTGCGCAGGGATAGATTCTTTGAGGATCAGAGCATGTACAAAGGGTTGTTACTACTATTTTCGGCGTTAGTTCTCTCTGGTTGCTCCAGTCATCAAAATAATGGGGGAAGCAGCGGTATTATTATCGATACCAAGGGTGTCGATATGTATCAATACCGTGAGGATGTAGAAGAATGCAGTAGTTACGCTACGCAGGTTCCTGTGGCAGAAAAGGCCGCTAAAACGGCTGCTGGTGGCGCAATAGTTGGCGGTGTTATTGGTGCAATTGTGGGTGATAGCAGTACGGCAAAAAAAGGTGCTGGGGTGGGTGCTGTAACTGGTGCGGTTAAAGGTACGGGTTCAGGTTATCGCGAGCGTGAAAGAGTGGTAAAAAATTGTTTGCGTGGTCGAGGCTATCGAGTTTTAAACTAACGAATTAGAACACCAAGTTATCTTATATTTTTCTCGTGGAATTTAACCTTAATGTCCAAGCCCCATATTTTTTCAACTAGATTTCCTTCATTAGATTTTCACAATCAGGCTTCCTTCATCAGATAAGTAATACTCAACGGTAGAAATCACTCGGACTTTCTTGATATATGGATTGTTCCTGTCTCTGGCCCCTTTAATTCGATATACGGCTATGTATTAGAGCTGTTGTGGGCGTTTAAACTTTTCACGAGCACGCGTAACTTTACTGCGAATAATGCAACCTTCCACATGGTCGTTGATAAGCCCCATGGCCTGTAAAAAAGCATATACAGTTGTTGGTCCTACAAATTTCCAGCCCCTTTTTTTCAGGGCTTTTGCCAAAGCAATGGATTCGCTTGATGTGGAGGCAGTTTGTGGTTCAGTGGCGCTATCTGCCTTTGGTTCGTAACTCCAAAAATAGGTTGCTAGTGAACCTTCTGCTTTAATAAGCTCTTGAGCGCGTTGAGCGTTATTTATCACGGCTTCAATTTTTCCGCGATGACGAACAATGCCTGCATCTTTCATTAATCGCTCAACATCTTTTTCTTTGAACTTTGCAATCTTATCAAAATTGAATCCGTGGAATACTGCTCGAAAATTGTCGCGTTTGGCAAGAATAGTGCGCCAACTTAAACCGGACTGAAAGCTTTCAAGACATAGTTTTTCAAAGAGGCGGATATCATCATCTACGGGATAACCCCACTCATGATCGTGATAATCAAGAAATTCCGGAGCAGCTGCACACCAACGACAGCGAGGTTTTCCGTCTATGCCTTCAATGGTGGAACTCATTTTTTCTCCGAAGATTTAGTTTAGAAGAAATTCAGGTTGTTCTTCTGTCTTTTTGGGATCAATTTCAGGTAGTTCGGCAGCTACAATATTCTGAATTAAAGGGCTCTTACCTCTTTAATTCTGAATTTTAAATATCCGAAGTTAGCTCAATAGCCGCATATTTTTTTGAAATACCGGGCTTTTCAAATTTTACTGAAACGACGTCACTCTTCTCGTCTCTTGATAGTTTGGCACCGGACTCGGTTACATCTACTATCGCCATAACCCGAATAAAATACCCTTTTGGAGCTAAATCTTCACTTTCGCTGAAACACAGGAGATCCATTTCAGGATTTAGTTTTTCTAGCTTTGACACAAGATCTTTAACTTTCATTCTTTATTCCTTATGAAGGGCATCATAATAAGCTTAGATAATGACGCAAAAATTATACTGTTTGGCTAAACAGTATAGTGATGGGCGGATAGTTATTGATATCTTCATGACCATTCCTTTGATCCTAGTATGGATAGATACTAATCCACTTTTTGTGAAAGGGAAACTTGGGGTTATTTTTTCACCGGCCGCTTTAGTAGCTTCCGCTGTAGCGTTCGGCGGTGCATTCCCAGGTTTCTTGCTGTTGCTGAAATATTGCCATTATTTTCTGCCAATACTTTCTGAATATGTTCCCATTCTAGCCGGTCGACGGAGGGGGGCGTTTCTTTAATATTGATGTCGGGGTTTGGTGCATCCTTGTTGAAGGCCGCTAAAATATCCTCTACGCCTGCGGGTTTGCATAAATAATTTACAGCCCCCATTTTGATGGCTTCTACGGCGGTGGAGATACTGGAATAACCCGTGAGAATCAGCATTTTTATTGCGGGGTTTGCTTGTTTTAATTGGGGTAGTAGATTTAACCCGGATTCTGTTTCCAGTTTTAAATCAACAACGGCTTGTTGCGGTTGGTGTTGCTGGCATAAGGCTATGGCTGCTGAGGATGTTTCCGCCGTGATTACATTATAGCCCCGACGAGTTAACGCTTTGCTGAGAATGTGAGCGAAGGTTATATCGTCGTCGACGATCAATAGGGTGTTTTGATTGTTTGATGGAGGCGCAGGTTTTTGGTTTGTCATTGTTCCACCAAGGTAACGTCGAGCGGCAACATGACTTGCGTTAATGTTCCCTTGCCATTAGCCGGGCTGATACTGACTTTCCCTCCATAGCGATTAACGGATGCTTGGGTGAGAAATAGCCCTAAACCCATACCATCGGGCTTATCTGAACTGAACGGTTGCCCTAACGTTTCCTGTTGCTCCGGGGTGATGCCTTTGCCGTAATCACGAATGCTGAGATGTACTGCTTCCGTATCCCAAGAAAGGCTTACTTCCACCGCTGTACTGGCATCTGCTGCGTTATTAAGCAGATTGGTCAGCGACTGGGCAATGGTGGGATGAAAGCGGATAGTGCCTTTGGGTAGGTTGTCAGCATAGTAGATATTGGCCTGTGTTTTTGGCCGCATAACTTGCCAGCGTTCCAGCAGTTTGTCGAAATATTCACGCACAGGTTTAACCTCGAGGCTGTCGGTGGAGGTTTCTGCGGTGGCGACTAACTGTTTTAACGTGGTACGACATTGTTCAATTTGTTGTTGCAGAATAGTGAGTTCTTCCTTGAATTTTAAAGGAGGGTAGTTTGAAGGATGGTGGTCTGAAGGGTTGAAGTCAGAAGACTCATGCTGCATTTCTTCCACCAAAATTTTCATGGTGTTCAGTGGTGTGCCCAATTCGTGGGCGGTACCTGCGGCTAGGGTACCAATACCGATAACCTGCTCATCCCTTAACTGATCTTCACGCTGTTGTGACAGTTTGATTTCTTGTTGTTTGAGGGTGTTGGCCATGCGGGTAACAAAATAGGTGATCAGCAGGGCGCTTAAGGTGAAATTACACCACATGCCCATAATATGTAGGTTGTTGCTACTGTCGTGGTGATGGCTGGGTGACAGGGCCGGGATGGGTAAATAGTTAGCCAGTAGCCAGCTATAAGCGCCGAGAGATAACAGTGCCACACTCCAAGTGTAGCGAGTGGGTAGGGTGGTCGCTGCAATACTAATCGGTACTAGGTAGTAGGAGATAAAGGGGTTGGAGGCACCGCCACTAAAATATAGCAGTGCGGTAAAAAACAGAATGTCCATGAGCAGGTGCCCAAAGAATTCCGGTTCAGTAATGGCGGGTTTTTGAAAAGAGCGCCACCAGGTCGCCACGATAACCAGAGCGTAGAAAGCCAGAATGATACTTAATATGGTAACGGGTAAACCAATATCTTGAATCTGGCTAAAAAAAAGGAGGGCCAGTAATTGACCCCCAAGAGCGATGTTCCTGATGACACTCAGCTGGCGAAGGTTTTGCCTCGCCGCTGAGATGGTTAACTGTTCATTTTGTTGTGCTGCCATAAGGTCATGGTATCAGATCAGCCTAGTACGGTTTACCAATTGTAGGCAAACGACACATAAAGGTTTCTTCCAGCGCCGGGCAAGCGATCACCTACAGCAACGTCACTGTCACCGTTACGGTTATAGCCAGCTAAGTGATCTTGGTACTTATGATCAAACAGGTTTTCTATACCCGCGGAGACATTTAGTTGTTGAGTTAGTTGATGGTTACCTAACAGGTTAATGATGCCGTAGCCGGAGGTTTTTTCTTCATCGTTAAATGACGAAACTTTTGATTGTTTGGCATAGAGTACAGACTCAATTTTCAGTTCTGTTGCGTGGTCTGCATAAACCAATGCCAGGCGGTTGTTTAATGGTGCAAGGCGATAGAGGTTGTCATCTTCGTCGTCACGCTTGCCGCGTACATAGCTCAATGTACCCTCGATGCTGAAATGGTCAGATAGCTTGTAGCCGTATCCGAGGTCTGCACCGTACATCTCTGCATCGATGTTATCGAACATCAGTGCTGAATCACCGCTCATCATGGTGCTGACCATATTAGCCGTCATGTTGGTGCTGGGAACACCTTGGATGTAATCATCGATATAGCGGTAGAACACTTGAGGATTAGCCCAGGCGTTCTGAGAGATCCAGTCGATACCGACAGTCACTTCGTAGGCGGTTTCTTTATCTATATCTAGGTTGCCGGTATAACTGCGACCATCGGCCAAACCACCGGCTGATGGAAGAGGCAACCACAAGTAACGTTCTTGATAGGAGGGCGCACGATTTTTGCGGCCAAGCCCTAAGTTCAGGGTGGTATTAGCGTTGATCTCACGGCTGGCATTGAGTACCAGATCAACGTTGTGATAATCCTTGTCGAGGTCGCCATCATTAAAATTGGCTGCCAGAAGGTCGGCATTAACACCCATCATCCCCATCATTCCTGAGGCGGATACGTCGCCGCTGTTCATGCTGACACGGGTGTAGCGAATGCCGGTTTCGACTTTCCATGCGCCAACATTGCCTTCCCATTCGGTAAAGGCCCCGTAGCTATTACGCTCGACGTCTTCGAAGTTTTTTATTTCAAACATAGGAGCATTAGGGTTGGTGATAGTGGAATCATGAACGGTTTCATTACCGTCAGTTCCCACGGTGAGGAAGCCTTCAGATGACCCTATAGCCAGTGACCATTTTGCTTGCAGTGACCAGGCAGTGTTGTGGGCAGTAGCCTTATTTTGACGGAACCCCGTGGGTATGGGGGCGGTGCGCTGGGAAAAGTTATCCATGCCGTGATCTACGTGGTTGTAGGATAGATTTCCTGATACCACGATATCATTAAAAGTTTTACTCAGGTTGATGCCCACCATATCGCTGTCTATATGACTGATATCCATGGGGAGAGCAGGAGTGCCAGTATCACGAGTGTCCAGTTTCCCTGCGTAGACTTCAACGACGGTGCTGTCATCCTGCCAGCCATAGCTGATGTCATAGCGGCTGCGGCGGTACTGCGTACCACCAATTTCGTCGTTGTTATCAAAGTGTGTTTCGTCACCTTCATCGTGGCTGGCTAATACAGAGAGCTTGTGATTTTTATTGGCGAGTACAGATTTAAGGCCATTGCTAAAGCCATCGCTGGTGCTGTTGAATCGGCTGAAGATTCCACCAGAAAATTCGGCTTCGCTACCATTGGAAAAGTTGCCTCGATCCAAATTGGCTGACATATGTCCACCCAGACTTTCTTGAGCCACGCTTACCGGTGCTATGCCGCGATAAACTTCAAGAGATTTAAGTAGCATAGGCGGGGTGTAGGACAGTGGTGTGTCCATGGCATTTGGGCCGCCGGTTAATGATGGGGCATGATCAATATTAATACTGATGCGATCCCCGTATAGCCCTCTGTATTGCGCGATACCTGTGATCGCACCATTTGTATTGATATTGGCTCCAGGGACTTTTTTCAGCAGTGATGCGGTGTCAATGACAGGCTCACCCTTGGAAGAAATCTCTAGGGATAAAGTGGGTTTAGATTGATGCCCCGTGATGTTGATTTCTTCTAAATAGCTATGCTCAGCATAGCTATTGGCGGCTAGGGTGCTTAGTAATAGGGATGCAAAGGTGGTGGTCTTGTTCTTCACTGCAATAAGTCTCTGTCACGATAGAGTTGAATGGCGCAATTCTACTGTGTCAGAACAGACTTGGGGTGTGACAAAATGTCGCACCCCACAACCTTAGATGCCTATTTTTTTAGGTTAGATTTGAGGTGTTCCCTTCAGCTTGAAGTCGTGATTTCACCATGGGTAATCTCTGTGAGATTACCGGCCAGAACTTGCAGCATATTCGTGGTAGAAATAACGCCAGCGATACAGTTTTCTTGGGTAACAAAGACCCGGTGAATGCCTTGCTCCAGCATTAGTGCGGCTATTTCTGAGAGCGGGGTGGTGTCTGGCACACTGATGATATGGGGGACCATAATTTGGTGAACGGTACAGTGGTACTGGGCATTTTTACTCCAGTTTTCCAAGTCGGCAATATTAGGTTCTGTGTTGGTCGCATCGCGATAACAGGTTTGAAGTGCAGACTTTCGTTGCTCTTCATCCATATTCTCAAAGTGGAAGATATCTGAAACACTGACGACACCTACTAGCTCATGATCAGCAGCAATAACAGGGGCTCCAGAAATTTTGTGTTTCATGAAAAAGTCAGCCAGACGTTGTATAGACCAGCCTTCATACACGGTGAGTACGTCTTTGTGCATGATATCCTTTGCTAGGATAGTGCTTGAATGGTTCATGGGCGGGTTGTCTCCAAAATGAATGTGTTTGACAGTGTCTTTGGTGTCACTTTAATGCTGCCTGAAGTACGACAATGATCAAGAGTATGGCCGAAATCATTTTCCATAGCCGCACAGGATTTTTTTCCAGTAATGGGGCGTGTTCACGCTTGTTTACCATGACCTGGTTGGGAATGCAGAGGTCAGTATAGAACTCTGACAGAGCGGAATACCTTCCTGTCGGATTTGGGCTGGTCGCTTTTTCCAGAGATAGGTCCAACCATAAGGGTAGATCTGGGCGATAATCTTGCGCCGAATGGTATCGCCATTCGCCAAAATTCTTGGGTGTTCGCCGGTGAGTGTTTGATAGATTAAACGGCTGTTTTCCTGTCAACATTTCATAGACGATGACACCTAATGAAAAGAGATCAGACAGATAGGTTCCTTTCTGATTCATCAGGTATTCGGGTGCTATATAGTCCACGGACCCTACAGGGCATTCTTCATGGAGAGGGCTGTTTATTTCATTCAGTCCACTCACTTGTACGGTGCCAAAGTCGATGAGCTTTATCTGTTCATTTTCATCTATGATGATATTTTCGGGTTTAAGGTCGCGATGAACCATACCTAGCCGTTGAAAGACTCGCAGTGATTGAACAATGCCCTGGCAAATATCTCTTACTTTTTCTAAGGGTGGCTGGGGGTTGTCGTACATCCATTGTCGTAGGGTTTTCCCTTCAACATATTCACAAAGATGGTAAAGAAACTGACTTTTGTCATCTTTACTTAATATTTTCATCACGCCTTTATTGTCAACGCGACGTCCTACCCATTCCTCTCGCATAAAGCCTTCGAGGTATTGGGCATCTTCTGCAAAGTTGACTGATGGTGCTTTGAGTACAAACCGGTCGGCATGATCTGGGTGTGTGACCAGATACAGGTGACTGCGTGGTCCACTATAAATCACTTTTTGGACGATATAATTATCAATGGTCATCCCGGGTTCCATTACTGGAGGGATGGTTTTCTGGGTTAACTTTCGATGGAGTTCGTTGATATCTTCCATCGGTAACTCTTCAATACGAACCAGCAGGCAGCTCAGATTATCTTCACTGCCTTGCGCAAGGGCTTGATCGACAATTTCAGCCGCAACTTCTTCCAAAGTATTTTTTGGGGAATGAGGGCTTGGGACTTGAATTAAGGTGATTAAATCGTTCTTGGAAAGTGTATCGTGCACTCCGTCAGTAGACAGTAGAAATACGTCATTCTGCTCCAATTCTGTTTGGATGTAGTCAACTTCCAGGTGGCTGTCCATTCCCAAAGCGCGGGTCAGGTATTCTTGACCTCCTGAGCCATGATTGGAGTGGTCGGTGGTGAGTTGTTCCAGTGTGCCATCCCTAAGTCGGTAGATGCGGCTGTCTCCGGCATGAAACAGGTGTGCAGTTTGGGACTTGAATACGGCCGCACTGAAAGTAGTGACGGCCCCGTTCTGGGGTTGGTAATCTTGGCGACCATGGTGATAAAGCCATGAATTGAGTGATGACAGTACTCTGGCCGCGGATATTTTGACCGTCCAACTTTCCGGAGTACTGTAATAATCGTCCACAAAAAGCGTCACTGCCGTTTGGCTTGCTAGCTGCGCATTTTCACTACAACTGACACCATCAGCGATGCAGGTGACAATGCCCTTAAGATGGTTAACACCTTCGGATGAGGGTAGGTATGCAGCAAAAGCATCTTCATTTCTCTTTTTAACCCCGGCAATGGAATGGCCGCCAAACGTCACGCGCAGCTCTGAGTGCGGTATTTGGTGTTTAGGTTCAACCAATGCTGAGTCGACAGACATTGGTTCAACAGGCATTGCGGCGGAACTCACAGTCAATAAATCTCCGGCAGTTGTTCTTTCATCCATTGGTATTCGGTTGCGTTAATATCAGGTTACGCTGATTAGTTCAACGGAACCATCTTCGTGAACTTCCGCCATATTGCCTTTGGGTTCTTCCATCAGAAGAAGAGTGATAAAACCTAATACCGCCGTGCCTGCGATGACCAGGAAGAAGGTTTGGTACTCAACAAGAGAAAGAACGGTCAGGTAAACCACTGCGCCAACATTGCCGTAGGCTCCGGTCATACCGGCAATTTGTCCTGTTAGGCGACGTTTAATCAACGGTACGGTTGCGAATACGGCGCCTTCTCCAGATTGAACAAAGAAGGAGCAAGCCATGGCTGCAATTACTGCGACCCAAACAGGCCATTGGCTATCGACCATGGCCATCAATAGGTAGCCCATAGCCAAACCTGCGGTCAAAATTAACAGTGTCGGTTTACGGCCAAAGCGGTCAGATAGCCAGCCGCCACCAGGACGAGACATCAGGTTCATGAAGGCGTAGGCAGAAGCCACCATACCAGCCACTACGGGGGTGAGTTCGAAGGTGTCGGCAAAAAATAATGGCAGCATGGAGATCACTGCGAGCTCTGAGCCAAAGGTGGCGAAGTAGAGTATGTTTAATACTGCAACTTGCTTGAATTTATATTGATGTAGTTCTGGTACGGGCTTGACAAAAACATCTTGGTTTACCTTCCACACCATGACTACTTCATAGATATAAAGTAGTACTAAACCTACATAGATGGAGGTACAAACTGTTGCCGTTATGAGGCTCACTCCCGATGGAGACAGCTTCCAACTTAACAGAGCAAGTGCGGCATACATGGGGATTTTCATAGCGAGAAGAAAGAAGAAGTCACCTTTGCTGGTCACTTCCATCGCCCCAATATTTTTGGGTTTAAAGTAGGTGGAACCCTTTGGTGTGTCCGACACATTTTTGTAGAACACGATACTGAACAGTAGACTGATCAGACCGGTTAGACCTACGGCATAGCGCCAGCCATCGTCACCACCAAATACCAGTGCCAGAGCGGGCAAGCAAAATGCTGCAGCGGCAGAGCCGAAGTTGCCCCAGCCACCATAGATACCTTCTGCAGTACCTAATTCATTGGCGGGGAACCATTCGCTCACCAGGCGGATGCCGACGACAAATCCTGCGCCAATAAAGCCGAGTAAGAAACGAGCCAACGCAGCCTGTGTGAAAGTGTCTGCCATCGCGAACATAAAGCAGGGAATAGAGCAGAGGGCTAATAGGCCGGAGTAGACTATCTTTGGTCCAAACCGGTCTGTCATCATACCAATAATGACCCTGGCAGGAATCGTTAGCGCAACGTTGAGAATGAGTAGTGTTTTAATTTCTGAGCCAGATAGCCCCAGAGAGTGAGCGATGGCCTGCAACATCGGGGCATGGTTAAACCACACAAAAAAGGTGATAAAAAAAGCGATCCAGCTCATATGGAGCGTCTTCATTTTTCCTTTGAAGGAAAAAATGTTGAAAGATTTATTTGTCATAATAATTCCGGTTTTTACTCGGTAGTCAAAGGTAAGTATTTTGTCGTTAGATCGTCATTTCGTTTTATTGTCGGGTGCTTTTTTTCAATTGAATTTCGCCATTGACGCGCCGGATTTCATAGGTTTTAACTCGTTGATCTGGATCTTCCAGACATTCACCTGAGATTAGGTCGAAATGTTGTTTGTAGAGCGGAGAGGAGACGACTAAGTGATCACCAATATTTCCCAAAATACCTCGGGATAACACATTGGCTTTGCCAATGGGGTCATAATTTGAAATGGCATACAAATCCTGACTGTATGTAGAGCAGGGATTAATTTTATAGATGGCGACTTGTTCGCCCTCATGTAAGGCGCAAAGTCCGGTATTGGTCAAGAGATCTTCATCCTGGCAAATACGGACCCACTCAGTGCTGATTGCAGTACTCATGAATTACTCCACAATTTCTATAGCAGTGATTTTTTCTTCTTCAGTAGCGGGACGGCGTTGTCCTCGTGTTTTTACAAACGCGAGATTGCTGTCTGTCTCATCGGCATTGATAAAGTGTTGGAAGCGCTTGAGTTTTTCCGGGTCCTCAATGGTGGTTTTCCACTCACATTGATAGGTGCCAACAACCTTTGTCATTTCACTTTCGAGTTCGGTGCAGATGCCTAGCTTGTCTTCAATGATGACTTCTTTCAGATAGTCGAGTCCTCCTTCAAGGTTTTCCAGCCATACCGAGGTGCGCTGTAGGCGATCTGCAGTGCGGATATAAAACATAAAGAATCGGTCGATGTATTTGATTAAAGTTTCGTCATCGAGGTCAGTGGCAAAGAGGTCGGCATGGCGGGGACGCATTCCACCATTGCCGCAGACATAGAGGTTCCAGCCATTTTCTGTAGCAATAATTCCGACATCTTTACTTTGGGCTTCAGCACATTCTCGGGTGCATCCGGAGACCGCCATTTTGGTTTTGTGAGGGGAGCGCAGACCTTTGTAACGGTCCTCGATGGCGATAGCCATCGAGGTGCTGTCCTGAACACCAAAGCGACACCAGTTGGTACCTACACAGGATTTAACCGTACGCAGGGATTTACCATAGGCGTGCCCTGTCTCAAAACCAGCGTCAATCAATATTCGCCAGATCCCAGGCAATTCATGGAGCTGTGCGCCAAATAAATCAATACGCTGACCCCCCGTGATTTTTGTGTAGAGGTCGTAAGTGTTTGCGACCTTGCCCAGAGCAATCAGTTTGTCTGGGGTGATTTCGCCGCCTGGTACACGAGGCACTACGGAATAAGTACCATCTTTTTGCATGTTTCCCAAGTAGACGTCATTGGTATCTTGAAGGCCGATGTGTTCTTTTTTCAGAATATATTCGTTGCTATAGGAAGCGAGAATGGAGCCAACAGTAGGCTTACAAATTTCGCACCCGAGACCTATACCGTATTCAGACAGTAACGTGTCGAAGGTTGTGATGCCTTTTATTCTGATGATGTCGGCCAGCTCTCGGCGGGAATAGGAAAAGTGCTCGCAGAGATTGTTATTAACCTCAATGCCTAAACTGGCCAGTTCGCTGTCCACCACCTGTTTGACCATGGCGGCACAACCACCACAGCCTGTAGCCGCAGAGGTTTCAGCTTTGACCGCACCTACATCCATACAGCCATTTTGTACGGCACCACATATAGCCCCTTTGGATACGTCATAACAGGAGCAAATTTGAGCCGTGTCTGGTAAAGCATCCATCCCCATCACTGGGGCATCCCCGATAGAAGGCGCGATCAGTGCTTCCGGGCTCTCCGGTAGAGCCATGTCATTGAGCTTAAATTGCAATAATGTGCCGTAGGCTTCTACATCACCGACTAATACGGCGCCTAACAAACGGGTGCTATCTTTAGAAACCACTAATCGTTTATAGATTTCATTCACTTCATCGGTGTAAACATAGCTCAGTGATCCCGGTGTATTACCGTGGGCATCACCGATACTGGCGACATCAACGCCGAGTAGTTTTAGCTTGGTGCTCATATCGGCACCGGTGAACTCTTCATCACCACCGGTAATTTGTGATACCGCTACTTTGGCCATGGTATAGCCGGGGGCTACCAGGCCAAAAATTCGGCCACCCCAAAGGGCACATTCACCAATGGCATAAATATCTTTATCGGAGGTTTGGCATTGGTTGTTAATGACGATGCCGCCGCGTTCACCCATTTCCAGATCAAACTCACGGGCCAGCTCATCCTGTGGACGAATTCCTGCGGAGAACAACACCATATCGGTTTCTAAAAAGGAGCCGTCGGCAAAGTTCATACGGTAACGACAGTCTTCACCCGGACCAATGTCTTGGGTGTTTTTCTCTGTGTGTACCGTTACGCCAAGGCTTTCAATCTTGCGACGTAACAGTTTGCCACCACCCTCATCCAGCTGGACGGCCATTAACCGGGGAGCAAACTCGACCACATGGGTTTCCAGTCCAAGATTTTTCAGTGCGCTGGCAGCCTCGAGTCCCAGCAGCCCTCCACCCACGACCACGCCTACTTTGCTGGTCTTGGCTGAATTGGTGATCGCTTCCAGATCTTCAATGGTGCGGTAAACCAGACAGTGGTCCTGTTCTTTTCCGGGAACGGGGGGTACAAATGGATATGAACCGGTTGCCAGTATCAGCTTGTCGTACTTTTCTTCACGGCCGCTGGCCGTCACCACAAATTTTTCAGATTTGTTAATGCTGACGACTTTGTCGTTCAGGACAAACTTAACGCCGTGTTCCTGATAGTAGCCCTCGCTGGTCAGGGCCAGATCGTCAGCAGTGGAGCCGGAAAAGTAGGCACTTAACTGTACTCGGTCGTAGGCCAGTCTGGGTTCTTCTGAAAAGGTGATGACATCCAGGTTTTCTGCAGCAGAGGAACTCATCAGGTTTTCAATAAACCGGTGGCCTACCATGCCGTTACCTACAACAATAATGCGCTGTTTACTCATACAACTTATACCTCTTTATACGTGCTATCTTTTCAGGCGGATAATTTCTGAACTTCGTTATGGCCCTGTGTTGGCAGCTCTTTATCGGATAACCAGGCCAATTGGTCTGCGAGGTGAACGACGGCGCCAACAATGATTAGGGCGGGAGATTGGACATGTTCTCGTTCGGCCAGCAGGGGTAGTTCATGTAACTGGCCTCGAATGACGCGTTGGTTCGGACAGCAGCCATTTTCTATAAAAGCGACGGGTGTGTTTGCGGGCATGCCATGAATTTGAAGCTGGGTACTGATCAGTTCCGATTTGCTCAAGCCCATATAAAACACAAGGGTATGATCGACTTTAGCTACGTGTTCCCAGTTTAGGTTCAATTCTTTTTCACCATGAGCCGTTACCATGGTGCAACCCTGAGAAATACCTCGGTGGGTGAGTGGTATTCCTGCATAGCTGGTACAGCCGGAGGCAGCAGTGATACCGGGAACCAGTTCGACTTCAATACCCGCGCTTTTCAGCTTCAGCATTTCTTCGCCACCTCGTCCAAAAATGAAGGAGTCTCCTCCTTTTAAGCGGCAGATATTCAATCCTTGTTTGGCCTTAGAAACCAATAAATCATTTAATTTATCTTGAGAAATACTATGGTGATTTTTTTCTTTTCCCACGTAGATAGCGAGTGTGTTTTTTGGGAATAATTCCAAAATTTCTTTACTGACTAGGCGGTCATAAAGAATAAAATCTGAATTTTGAATGATTTTTAATGCCTTGATGGTCAGTAATTTTGGGTCACCTGGCCCAGCACCTACGAGAGCTACTCTGCCAAGTTTTGGTGCGTTAGGGTGTGTGGTTAGTTGTTCTACAGTCATGGTTATTCACTTTTTCAATACGGTACGCAGTATCTTTTTTATCGCTATTTAAGTCTGTATTTTGCAAATACAGTGCCAATAGTTTTGTTGAAAAAATTAACCTTTTGATACATGGGGTTATGTTTTTTTTGAGTATTATTTTTATTAAAAACCAAAGATTTTTAAGCACTATTTAAGAGCAGGGCACCAAGATGGTGCGACCAAAAAAAGACGCTTAGTATTAAGTTGGTGCAGGCAAACCTTTATGGCCTCTGAAAAATATAAATATAGCGTCAGGATATTTTTAGTTAATTAATTGTTTTTAATAAAAAATATTATATTTTTGGTGAGATATTAAAAAATGGCTCAGTTTTTGCTGTTGTACTTCTATTAAGTTGTACTTCTATAAGTTGTGCTTCTAGAAATTATTACTTGGCAATTTTCATTACAGCCAGAATTTAGGTGTGAATAACCCCCATGTTATTTGGTAGAAAAAAACGAAAGCCGATTGTTATTCCTAAAAAAGAAGTTGCAGAGTGGAAATACTCAACCTGTAATTACTGCTCAACGGGTTGTTCCATTGAGCTTGGTATTAATGATCAGGGGAAGGTGGTCACCAGCCGTGGTCATGCGGGTGCTGATGTGAATAGAGGCAAGCTCTGTATAAAAGGTTTGCTGGAGCATGATCTTTTTGATTCAGCAGGGCGCGGAACTGAACCGCTGGTGCGAAGTAAGCCCTATGAAGATTTTGAAGCGGCCAGCTGGGATCAGGCGCTAGATGTTACGGCGCAAAAAATTAAAGACATTCAACGTAAATATGGTCGTGATTCTTTTGCCATTGTTTCTACCGGCCAGTTGATGACGGAAGAATTTTATACCTTGGGGAAACTCGCCCGAGGTTGTATCGGCACCAACAATTACGATGGTAATACCACACTCTGTATGGCGTCTGCAGTATCGGGTTATAAGCGTTCTTTTGGTTCTGATGGCCCCCCGGGTTGTTATGATGATTTTGAACATACCGAATGTTTTATGGCATTTGGTTCTAACCTACCTGAACAACACCCTATTATTTATTGGCGGCTTAAAGAGGCTCTAGAGAAGCGTAAATTTCCTGTTATTGTGGTTGACCCTCGGGTGACCATGCTAGCCCAGTTTGCTGATATTCACTTGCCGATTACTCCTGGCACGGACTGCGTGTTAATTAACTCAATGTTGCATGTGATCTTTTCTGAAGGGTTGCAGGATCAAGCTTATATTGACACCCATACTAATGGTTCGGAAGAGCTGATTAAGCTGGTTTTATCGGAGGCCTATAACCCGAAAGTAGCCCAACATGTTTGCGGTATTGATGAAGATCGTATCCGTACTGTGGCGAGGCTTTATGCACGTGCAGGCAGTGCCATGTCAATTTGGACTATGGGTATTAATCAAAGCACTCATGGCTCTGATGGTGTCGCCAATATTAATAATCTTAATTTGGTGACAGGCAACATTGGTAAACCGGGAGGGACGAGTCTTTCCATTACAGGGCAATGCAATGCTATGGGTACTCGAGAGTGGTCATCCTGCTCTGGATTGCCGGGTTATCGTTACCTTGAAAACGAAAAAGACCGTGAATATATTGCAGATTTTTGGGGCATTGATCCCGAATTTTTCCCCAAGCAACGAGGTTTGTCTGAAACCGATATTTTCCCCGCCATCGAGACCGGTGAAATCAAAGGTTTGTGGTTGGTAGCGACCAACCCCATGACCTCTATGGCAGATACCGCACGAATCAGAAAGGCCATGGAAAAATTGGAATTCCTGGTGGTTCAAGATTGTTATGAGGACGTTGAGACCAATGAGTACGCCCATGTCTTTTTGCCCGCTGGTGTGTGGGCAGAGAAGGAGGGTTGTCATACCAATACAGAACGTCGAGTCAACCTGACTCGCAAGGCGCTTCCTCAGTACGCTAATTCAAAGCCTGACTTATGGATTTTTAATGAACTGTCAAAACGCTTTGATCATGGCAGTGTTATTGACTTCCCTTACTCGGCAGAAGATGTTTTTGACGAGATGAAAGAGCTATCTGTGGGTAAGGGTAGGATATTGGATATTTCGGGGATGAGTTACGACAAAATCGAGCAGGCTAGAGGTATTCAATGGCCCTATACGCAAGTAGATGCTCTGCGTGACAAGGAAGAGAAGCCTAAAGGTGCCTCAAGGCTGTACACCGACGGTCAGTTTCAGACCGCCGATGGCCGGGCCAATTTGATCTGTGTGAATTTTATCAACAACAACGAACAACCCTGTCAGGATTTCCCTTTCTGGTTAAACAGCGGTCGTGTGGTGGAACATTTTCATACCCGCACTCGTACAGGAAAAGTGGGCAACTGTAACAAGTTTAGCCCTACACCCTATATGGAGATGAACCCGGATGCTGCCGCTGAGCAGGGCATTGAACATCAACAATATGTGAGATTGGTATCACGCCGTAGTGATGCGGTGGTGATGGTGCAGCTCACCCATCGTGTACCGCGAAACATGGTGTTTATTCCATTCCACTACCACGATTGTGTCAATCGACTAACCCTGGGGTTGTTGGATCCTTATTCCAGGCAACCGGCTTTTAAGCAGTGTTCTGTTCGAATTGAGCCTGTGGATCAGCAAGAAGCTGCGGTACTGAATGTTCAGCGACGTGCTTTTTAGTGAACCGATTAAGGAGCAATGACTGGTGAAACGATTATGAATGATTTATCTGAGCTGCAAGATGCCAAGAATATGGCTGTTGAAACGCCACGTGCAGACGGCAGTACTTTGTGGGAAATTCGGACAGAAGAGCAGCCCTACGCATTTTTGTCCGATAAAAAGGTCGATGATAAAAACCGTTACGGGCAGAAAATAGATTTGCTGGATTTATCCGGATTGCCGGAGAATCGCCCCTTATATATTAACGAAAATCCTGAAGTGGGTTGTAACCCTAACCGGAACAAACAACACGGATTCTTTTTTACGGCGGACAACTGTATTGGTTGTCACGCCTGTGAAGCAGCCTGTAGTGAGAAGAATGAGAATCCGGCACATATCGCCTTCCGTTCTGTAGGCTATGTGGAGGGCGGCAGTTACCCGGATTATAAGCGCATGAATATTTCAATGGCTTGTAATCATTGCGATGACCCTGTTTGTTTGAAAGGGTGTCCTACAGGAGCGTATACCAAACACGCAGAATTCGGTGCCGTGTTACAAGACCCCGACACCTGTTTTGGCTGTGGTTATTGCACGTGGGTATGTCCTTACAATGCGCCCCAGCTGGATCCAATTCAGGGGCAAGTATCTAAATGTAATATGTGTGTGGATCGTCTTGAGGTGGGTTTAAAGCCTTCCTGTGTTTCAGCTTGTGTAGGTAATGCTCTCGATTTTGGTGTGATAGAAAACATTCCGGAAAATCGTGATCAGGCGAAAGTTACAATACCCGGTTTTCCTGATCCAGAAATTACCCACCCTAATATTCGGTTCCAGCAAATCACCGAAATGCCGGAAGAAATGAAGCGTACTGACTCCATGCCGGTTAAGTATCAGAAGGATGAAAAGGGCAGTTACAAAACGGTGGTAGATCAGAAGAAGGGTCGTACTCGTTATTGGAATTTAGCCCGCCTTAGCTCGAGAGAAAACCCATTAGTTCTCTTTACCTTAACCGCTCAGGCATCCATAGGCATTTTTGCATTACTGTTTGTTGGCAGCCAGTTTGGAGTGGAAAGCTTACTCGCGTTTCGCGACACCGTGGCCTACGTGCCTTTAACGCTCTTCAGCTTTTTAATGGTGAGTTTTGGGCTCTTTATGTCCAGTATGCACTTAGGTAAACCCAAACGTTTTTATCGTGGCTTTAATAATTTGCGTCATTCACCCGTTTGCCGTGAAGGCCTAGGTATTGCAGTCTTTATGGGCGCGTTGGGGTTGCATGTATTGTTTTCCCTGCCAGCAAATAGCGTATTCCAGTGGTTGGATGCCACATTGTTTGGCGGCATTTTTTCTGAGTTACTGCCTGCTAGTTGGATGACCGGCCTTGCCAATGTATTTGGCTGGTTGGCGTTGCCTTCTGCTCTGGCTGGGCTGTATTACATGAATCGTTGCTATCGGATTAAAGCTCGTCCCTTTTGGAACCACTGGCAAGTGGTCACCAGCTTCTTTGGCAATATGTTAAGTCTCGGTGCTTTGGTAAGTGGTGTCGTCATTGTTGCCACGCTGGGATGGATGGACAGTGCTTACAGCTCGGCCATGATGATGGCGGGCATATTGATGCTGCTTGGTATCGCTGCCGAGAGTATAGGTTTGATGGCTCATTCTAGAGACCTGAACAGCGCTACTCATGAGGGTGCCGCTTCGCACTTTGTTCAGTGTACTACTTTTGGTAAAACCTACTATTGTCGCAATGTACTACTTGGGTTCAACTTGTTATTGATGGTTGGGCTGTTGGCATTTGCCGGCGATGGCACCATTGCATTGATTGGCTGGAGCTGTGCCGGATTGCTGTTGTTGACTACCAGTGTTGTGGGTCGGGCCTTGTTTTACGTGCTGGTGATTCCCACCACCATGCCCGGTGCGTTCTTTTGGAAGAATAAAGGTTTCGAACAGCACGCTCGGGATATTGGTTTGGCAGAGATGCCGCAGGTAGGTGTGATTCCAAATGCCCACTAGTAAAAAATTCTGGTTTTTTCTTAAGTATTTTTTCTGTCACCTTTGTCCCCCGAGCTGATTTACAAAATTAGCTCGGTTTCGGGGGTGTCAGCGAGATATCTGAACAGTTGTCTGGTGTAGATCAAATACTAAACGTTCACAAACATTTAATATCGCTCCCTCAAAATGATCAGGTAGACCGTTTATGTCTGTAATCTGTGTTAGGTTATTTGTATTGGAGTGCAGTTTATGACAGTTATTTGTTCATCGGCTCAAGAGGCAGTTGCGCAGATTAAATCTGGTGATCGGGTTTGGTGTCATTCTATGGCAGCGACGCCCTATAAAATGTTGGAGGTGTTGGCCGAGCATGCATTAGCGTTAGAGGACGTTGAACTGCTGCAACTGCACCTTGAGCATGCGGAGGCTGTTTGTCACCCTGATTTGGAGGGTCACCTTCGCAATCGCTGTTATTTTGTCAGTCACAGTACTCGCAAGTTGGTTAATGAAGGTAAGGCAGACTACGTTCCTATCTTTTTGTCGGAAATCCCAAAACTTTTTCGCAGTGGCAGGCAGCCCATTGATGTGGCTTTGATTCAGGTTTCCCCTCCAGATTTACATGGTAATTGCTCCCTAGGGGTTTCTGTCGAGGCAACCTTGGCCGCTTGTAATACAGCCACAACCATCATTGCTCAAATCAACCCAAATATGCCCAGGACCCATGGTGATGCTTCTATCCCTTTAAAGCTAATAGATTATGCCGTTGAAATTGACAGTGAAATTCCAAGTTTTGAGCTCTCTTCTCCCTCTGAAGTCTATGCCAATATTGGCCGTCATGTGGCCGAATTGATCCGGGATGGAGACTGTCTGCAAATGGGTATTGGCGGTATTCCCGATGCGGTGCTTATGAACCTTACGGAACATCAGCATCTTGGTATCCACACGGAAATGTTTTCCAGTGGTATTCTGCCATTGGTTGAATCAGGAGTGATAGACAATAGCCGAAAGGTGATTCATCGTGGCAAGCTAGTCACTGGATTTGTGATGGGGTCAAAGGGGCTGTATCAGTTTGTGGATGATAATTCTGAGGTAGCCTTTCTCGATATTGAATACGTCAATAATCCTGCGGTGATTCGTAAAAACCCTCAAGTTGTGTCTATTAACAGTGCCATTCAGATTGACCTGACCGGTCAGGTTTGTGCAGATTCTATTGGGGATAAGGTTTACTCTGGTTTTGGTGGTCAGGTGGACTTTGTGACAGGCTCTCAATTATCTGAAGGGGGGCGTTCTATTATTGCGTTACCCTCGACGGCCATGTCGGGTCAATTTTCCCGTATTGTCCCCTACCTCAGCAAGGGGGCGGGTGTCGTGACATCTAGGGCTCAAGTGGATTATGTCGTGACAGAATATGGCGTGGCTTATCTTCATGGCTTGTGTCTTAGTGAACGGCGAGAGCAGTTGATTGCTATTGCGCACCCGGGCTTTAGGGATGAATTAAAGAGCAAAATTCGTGTTTAAATAGATGAAGGGGTTGTCTCTTTTTGTGCCGTATCGACCTCCTCTCGAGGTGTGTTGCCAAGATAGATAATATTCACAGACATTCTGAATGTTTTCCTTTGTTGTCCACCAGATATCTTCATATTTTATTCTAGCTAAAATGGGTATATGCCAGCTGATATACTTTGGCTCCTAGCGGTATAATGTCGTCCTTTTTGTCGTGTGTTTATAGGGAAATCCCTTGGCAAGTAAATCTCACCGGTATATCTAGTGAAATAACCCAGGAAGTAGAAACAATGGCTGATGCCAATTTTGTCAATGAAATCAACAAGAGACGCACGTTTGCTATCATCTCTCACCCTGATGCCGCCCAGCCTTTCAACGCTTAAAATCACCTTTCATT
>TARA_R110001592_G_scaffold57536_5_pt1 | contig 29753 bp, 24 predicted proteins | sample TARA_R110001592 | Tara Oceans TARA_R110001592 (sample SAMEA4398387) | marine metagenome | biome: Polar Biome; feature: [SRF] surface water layer (ENVO:00010504); material: water (ENVO:00002006), including particulate matter (ENVO:01000060) such as... | depth 5 m | reverse complement strand
TTTTACCCCATGACCAATGCCACTGCTGAGAAGCATGATGGCTTTATCATTACCAATTCAGACGGTAATGCGATCACCGAATTTACCGGTAGCTTGTTAATTAAGGGCGAGCCAGACGGTTCGTCTTTCCCCAACGGTAGCCTGCGGATGACCAATGCGGCGCGCGGATATACTGCATGGGATCCAAGTAGCCCCGCCTATATTATGCACACTGATAATGGCGCAACCTTGATGATTCCTAGCGTTTTTATGAGCTGGACAGGTGAAGCGCTAGATAAGAAAATCCCTTTGCTGCGCTCGAATTCTGCCATGAATAAAGCAGGTCAGCGGGTGTTGTCGCTGATGGGCGAAACCGAAATTGCGGCGCTGAACTCTAGCTGCGGTGCTGAGCAAGAATACTTCCTGATTGATTCTAACTTTGCCAATAGTCGTCCAGACTTGCTGTTGGCCGGCCGGACTTTGTTTGGCGCAGCGCCAGCTAAAGGCCAGCAGTTTGATGATCATTACTTTGGTGCAATCCCTGAGCGTGTTCAGATCTTCATGCAAGACTTTGAAGACCAGCTGTACCGCTTGGGTATTCCAGCTAAGACCCACCACAATGAAGTGGCTCCCGGTCAGTTTGAAATTGCACCTTACTTTGAAGCTGCAAATGTTGCATCTGACCATCAGCAGCTGCTCATGACAGTGCTGAAATTAACGGCAAAGCGTCATGGTTTTATGTGTCTATTACACGAAAAACCCTTCGCTGGTGTTAACGGTTCAGGCAAACACGTGAACTGGTCAGTGGGTAATGCAACTCAGGGTAATCTCCTTGATCCAGGTAGCACTCCCCATGAAAACATTAACTTCCTGCTCTTTTGTGGTGCAGTAATTCGTGGCGTGCACCTTTATGGCCCGCTTTTGCGCGCCGTTATCGCATCTGCATCGAACGATCATCGCTTGGGTGCAAACGAAGCCCCGCCGGCTATCCTGTCTGTTTACTTGGGCGACCAGCTTGAGCGCGTGTTTAACGATATCAAAGAAGGCAAGTTGCTGAAGTCAGAAGTTGGCGGTCTTATGGATTTGGGCTTGAGCCAAATTCTTAAATTTGAACGCGATCCCGGTGACCGTAACCGTACTTCTCCGTTTGCTTTCACCGGTAACCGTTTTGAGTTCCGTGCGGTAGGTTCTTCTGCCTCAGTCTCAGGTCCGCTGGTGGCGATGAATACCATGTTAGCTGATTCATTGAACTGGATTGCCGACAAGCTTGAAGCTGAATTAGCAACTGGTACCAGTAAGCCGGTAGCCGCAGTCAAAGTATTGAAGGAACTGATGGACGGCCATAGCAATGTTATTTTTGGTGGCGACGGATACTCTGCAGAATGGCACCGTATGGCTGTTGAAGATCGCGGCTTGAAGAATCTGCCGACCTCGGCTGATGCCCTACCTGCACTGCGTGAAGAGTCTGTTGTTAAGCTGTTTTCTGGCACCGGGGTATTAACGCCGGTTGAGCTTGAAAGCCGTTTTGAGGTTTATTCGGAGCAGTATCTGCTGTCGATTGAAGTAGAAGCCAAGTTGGTTGTTGATATGGCCACTACTAGCATTTACCCAGCAGCTATTGAGTACTTGTCGCAGCTGGCTGGTACCGCGTCTTCAATGGCAGCATTGAATATTACTTTGGACAGCGGAGTAGCTGCCGCTGTTGCTAAAGAAGCCAATGCCATGATGACGTCGGTCGCTGCCTTAAGCGCTGCATTAGAGGTCCACGATTTTGACTCTACTGAAGCGCATATGCAGTATTCGGCAAGCACCTTGTGTAGCTTAATGCTCGAAGTGCGTGCTCATGCAGATGCCTTAGAAGCACTGGTCGCGGATGACTTGTGGCCACTGCCTAAGTACGCTGAAATGCTGTTTATTAAATAATACTGCGGCGGCTTTCACCGGCCGTAATAGTGTTACTTGATGACGCAAAAACGCCCTCACCTGAGGGCGTTTTTGCGTTTAGGGTATTTCTCTCGCCATCGACTCTCAGAATATATTGCTTGGGCTTGCTTCGATTGATCTTTTGTTCCCAGAGCAAAACGCTTCGCTGAGTAAATGCGGGTGGCGTCTGAAGGCAGTATTGGGCAGTCCGCGCCTTAATGTCTTGAAGCTAAAGTCTGTGATGTATTTAATATGCCTGAATAGGGTGTTGACCTCGGCTAATATAGAGAATGAATACGGCGACGATATGCTGTGACTGGTGCTTTAATTTATGTGAGGCGCCGTCGGCGTGTAAAAATGTATGTTCTAAAAGGGTGGAAGGTGTGAGATTCTGCCCTCTGATAACAAAAAGTAAGAGTAGCCAGCGTGAATTTTCAGAATTATAAGCAAAGTTTTACAGACCTCGGTAATCAGGTGGTGACCGCGGTGCTGCAAACCGAAACCTATGCCCAGCTCGGGCTGGTGTTGGTGATCTTTGGATTAACCTTTTTTATAAGCACCTATATTCGTAAGTTTGTGCCACTGTTTGCAGATGCACCGGCAAACGCGCCGCTCAAGCCTCTGCGCAAGTTAACTGGTAAATTAGGCGTTCTTATCTTTCCTCTGCTCGCCATTCTGGCATTGAGTTTAGCTGTTCAGTTGAGTCAGAGCTTTTTCGGTGAATCCTGGCTGATACGTGCCGCCTTAATCGTCGCCATGATGTTGGTTTACAGATCAATAGTTCGTGACCACGTCAAAAATGAATTCATTATTTTTGTATTCCGCTGGGTCGGCCAGCCACTGCTGTTATTACATTTATTAAATGTGCTTGAACCGATCATAGCGGTTCTTGAAGCCATGCAATTGACCGTCGGTAATATCGAGATTTCGGTGTATGGCATTGTCAGGGTGGTCTTGTTTGGATCGCTATTGTTTTGGTTGGGACGAGTTTCAAGTAGTACCGGCCAGGAGATCATTCGACGACAGCCAAAGCTCGATTTTCGCACCAAGGAAGTGGCTGCAAAGCTTTTGGAAGTCGCTATCTTTGTGGTGATTTTCTTACTGCTATTGCAGGTCATGGGGATTAATCTGACCGCCTTGGCGGTGTTTGGTGGCGCCCTCGGTGTTGGTCTGGGCTTTGGCTTACAGGCGATTGCGTCCAATTTTATTTCGGGCATTATTATTCTGCTTGATCGCTCAGTTGCACTTGATGATTATATTGAGCTTGAGGACGGCAGGACCGGGGTCGTTCGTGAACTGACCCTTAGGTCGACGACATTAGAGACCTATGATGGCAAAGACATCATGGTGCCAAACGAAAAGTTCGTGACCGAGAGCTTTACCAACTGGACCCACAAGAATAAAAAGCAGCGTTACCGTGTCGATTTCTCGGTAGCCTACGATTCGGATATTCGTCAATTGGTGGAGATCATCAAGGAAACCGTGGCATCACATGAACAGGTGATTAGCGGTGAGGATATTCCCTTTGAAGAGCGGCCAGATTGTGAGATAGATAGCTTTGGCGATTCCGGCGTGAATATGTTTGTTGAGTTTTGGATGATTGGCATAGATGACGGTAAAAACCGTGTCGGTGGCGATCTACTGCTGATGATATTCGAAGCAATGCGTGACAATGGCTTCCAGATTCCATTCCCTCAGCGCGAGGTGCGGGTACTCAACGAAAGCATTGGCAAATAAACCTGCCACTTCATATGTCGCCAGACGGCTTGTTAGCAGGCAGTTTGGCGACAAAGTTCGCCGCCTCTTTTTAGCACCTTCTCTTTTCCCGTCCCACGGCTAAACACTGCTGTTGTTATGGCTGGCTGCTTTCGTCGCGCTGTGCATTTACAGACGGCTTGATACCCGCCGAAAACTAGCTCAGCTGGGACTGCAGTGACGACACAATTTCATAAGAATGGAGACGGGCCTCATGGGAGTATATCTGTGAGGTAATCATTAACTCGTCAGCCTGAGTTAGGTCGATAAATTTTTGCATTTCGCGCTGTACTGTATGTGCAGCGCCAATGGCCGAGTAGGACATAATTTGCTGGAGTAGCATTTGGTCGCTGGCTGATAATTGCGCGAGGTAGTTGTCTGCAGGGGGCTGGAGTTTTCCTGGTTGACCGCGTCGTAAATTAACGAAAGCGCGCTGCATCGAGCTCGCCAAATAGTGTGCTTGGGCATCGGTGTCGGCGGCAAAAACGTTGTAGCCAAGCATCACATAAGGTTTGCTCAGTTGGGCAGAGGGGCGGAAGCGTTCGCGGTATACGGCGATCGCATTAAGCATTTGTTCGGGGGCAAAATGCGATGCGAAGGCGTAGGGTAGACCAAGCGAAGCTGCTAATTGGGCGCCAAATAGGCTGGAGCCTAAAATCCAAAAGGGAATGTTGAGGCCTGTTCCCGGTACTGCATGGATCTTTTGCCCCGCATGCGGTTCGCCAAAATATCCCATTAGCTCAACGACATCTGTGGGAAACTGATCAAGGTCGGCGTTTAAGTTGCGACGCATGGCGTGTGCAGTTATTTGATCTGTTCCCGGCGCTCGGCCAAGACCCAAATCAATGCGGTTTGGGAATAGCGCCTCTAAGGTGCCGAATTGCTCAGCAATAATGAGGGGTGCGTGGTTGGGCAGCATTATGCCGCCGGCGCCAACCCGAATGGTTTTGGTGCCGGCGGCAATGTGGCCGATAACTACTGCAGTCGCTGCACTGGCGATGCCCTGCATATTGTGGTGTTCGGCGAGCCAGTAACGATTGAAACCCCACTTTTCGGTATGTTGGGCCAGCGACAAACTGTTTTTTAGTGAGGTGCTGGCGTTGCCGTCGGCGGTGATCGGCGATAAATCCAGGACTGCAAGCTTAACCATGGGGAATCCGTATTGTTTGTGTGTGGCGATATTGGTTTTGGGTTTTGGGTTTTGGGTTTTGGGTTTGGGGTTTTGGCTTGGGCCTGGGCTTAGTGGGTCAGCATTTGCCATAGTTGATTGAGTTTGGCCCTGCCGTCAGCGCGATGGGTTTGATAGCTCACCGCGCTGTCTGGCGAGTCTGGCGACAGCTGTATACTCCAGAGCGCATCCAGTTCATTGGGCAACAAAGAATAGCGGATATCGATAATGCGATTGGGGTCGTTGGGGTCTAGAGCAATATAACCTTGGGAGAACCAGCGAAAGCGCTCAATGTCTGTCGCTTGCCGACTATTGGCAACCAGCCATGGTAGATCTGAGCTGAGTTTGAGCAAGGGAATACTGTCGCCGGTAAACACTTTGGGCTCACTGCCGACCCGCACGGCGTCGATGTAATAGGCTTCATCTGTGCGATAGACGATTTTCCAAAGCAGGATATTGCCGAAGGAGGGCTTCGCCTCCAAGCTGCGAACGACGTGACCCCGGCTGGCTGCTAATTGGTAGCCTACCGCCTCGGCGCGATCTCGCTGTAACCACCCTAAACTAGGGTAGGCAAACACCCAAAACAGCGCCATAGGAGCCGTCCAGCGCCAGTGTTTGCGCACACTTAGAATCAGTAATCCGGCAATGGGTAGAGTGTATAGCGGGTCGATAATCGACATCACATTCCATGACACACGCTCATTGCTAAATGGCCAATAGAGTTGGGTGCCATAAGTCGTGCAGGTATCGAGCAGGGCGTGTGTGGCGTAGCCCAGGGTGCAAAACAGCACAGATTGTTGCCAGCTGAGATTGGTGTTTCGCCGGCCCATTAGCTTGTATAAAACCAAGCCGCAGATGAGGCCGCCCAAGGGGATGAAAATCAGCGAATGGGTGAATTGGCGGTGAAATTCCAAAAACAGTAAGGGGTCGCTTTTAGAGCGAATTAGCACGTCTAAATCGGCGGCCATGCCGGCTAAAAAGCCGAGTACAAGCACAGTGCCGCGTTTTGCGTTGATATTGCCAGAGTTGCGAACAGCGACTGCGCCAAGTAATCCTTGGGTAAGGGGATCCATAAGTTGCTCTGTAATCGGGGCGAGTCGAGAGTGTATCTGAAAACTGGTGACAGAATCACGTAATGCGAACAGCAGTGTTCATGGTCGGCAATAGTTAGAGCGTTTCTATTTGCCGACCACAGAGGCTAAGCGTGTCAGGCAACTAGGGCCTCTTTGCATTGTAGAACCGTGACTAGACTGTCCAAATGGCGAATGACTTCTTGGCCACTGTTGGTCAGGTAGCCGCCGTCTGGCAGAGTAATCAGTTCTTTTGCATATAGTCGCTGGGTGGCGGCTATGGTGCTTTGATCGGCGGTGTGATGTACCTTAATGCCTTCCAGTGCGGAAGCCGGGTTAAACTGGGTGAGGACACGTATTTCGTCAAGAATGTCTTTGGATAGCGGCATAGCTACAACCTTGTATTGTTATGAATTAAAGGTGTTGCATGGATCATTTGCATAGTGAATGTTCGCTCTGGGAAGTTGTTTATTTGTTTGCCCAGGTTCAATACTGTAGCGCGAAATTGGCTGTTCGGCCAAAGGCATTTTAATTATTTACACAGCAAAGCCAATTTGCTCATTTTTAATGGCTGGGCGTGGCTTGCTAGTTCCACATAAATAGACTGCGGGGGTGGGGATGTTTAAAGAATACGGTCAGTATGATGCAATGGGCCTTTCGATGTTGGTGCAGGCGGGAGAGCTTACGTCGTCAGAGCTATTAGAGGCTGCGATTGCGCGAGTTAATGCGGTTAATCCGCGTCTTAATGCGCTTATTCATCGCTTTGATAATAGGGCATTCCAGCACATTAAAGACGGTCTTGCCGACGGTCCCTTCACGGGGGTGCCCTTCGTATTGAAGGATTTACTGGCGGCGTTTGCCGGCGAACCGCTCACAATGGGCAGTCGGGGTATGACGGCGGTGCCGGATTATGACAGCGAATTAGTGCGTCGCTACAAAGCCAGTGGGGTAAATATATTCGCCAAAACTAATACCCCTGAATTCGGCCTGATTATTACTACTGAGCCCAAGGTTCATGGTGTTAGCCATAATCCTCATAAATTAGGTTACAGCACCGGCGGTTCATCTGGTGGCAGTGCGGCGGCAGTGGCGGCGGGTATTGTTCCAATGGCTCACGGCGGCGACGGCGGGGGTTCTATTCGATTCCCCGCATCGTGGTGCGGTGTTTTTGGCCTAAAACCCTCCAGAGGACGAAACCCGCTCGGCCCTGATCAAGGTGAAGACTGGCAGGGAGCCGTGGCCGAGCATGTATTAACGCGCAGCGTGCGTGATAGCGCCGCGATGTTGGACTGTAGCAGCGGTCATGACATTGGCGCGCCCTATAATATTGCCCTACCATCGGGTTCTTTTTTGGCCGCCACCGAGCGCGATCCAAAGCCACTGCGCATTGCCCTGAGTCGTAAGCCCTTGCTCAATACTGCCTTGCACCCCGATGTAGAAGCAGCCTTAAATAAAACCGCCAAACAATTACAAGATCTTGGCCACGAGGTCATTGAGGTAGAGCCAGATATCGATGTCACTCATTTTTGGCGTGATTTCTTTGTGGTGGTCTGCGCCGAGGTCGGCGCAATGGTCGACAATTACCGCACTCTATACGGCAGGGCGTGTGTAGATAAATTTGAGCCCGCTACGAAGAATATGGCAATGATCGGCCGCTCACTAAGTGCTGCCGATTTGGTGTGTGCAAAAAAAGGCTGGCACGATGTTCAGTTGGCTATGGGTAAATTATTAGAGCGTCACGACGTGATGCTATGTCCCACTGTGCCAACCCCAGCCGTGCCCCACGGCCAATTGCCCAATAGCAAAGTTGAAGAGCTGCTCATGCTGGCGTCTCATCGTCTCAATATTGGCAAACTATTAATGCGTTCTGGACTGGTGGAGCAGATGGCGTCGCCGGTTCTCGAAAAAATGGCCTTCACCATTATGGGCAATATAAGCGGACTACCTTGCATGTCTGTGCCACTGCATAGCAGCGCCGATGGTTTGCCGGTGGGCATGCAATTTACCGGTCGGATGAACGGCGAAGAAACCCTATTTAGCTTGGCCGCTCAACTGGAGAGAGACCTTGGCTTTTCTGCTTTAGCAAGTCTATAAGAACGTCAGATACGCGCCCCGAGTGGCGCGCCCTGCTATCTAACACCTCGAATGATGCGCAGTATTACCTATAGTTATATTCTCAGATCGGGCCTATTGTGATGTAATTCCAGCTGATTTTTGCCTGTTAAGAAGGGGCCGGCTGTAGCCACTTTAAATAATAATGTGAGGTTGCCATGCCGGCGAAAAGATCAATAGCGTCCGATTATGCGCGCTTGTCTAGTACGTTTGACGCGATCAGTGCGTCTCAGGCAATCATCGAATTTGAGCCTGACGGCAGTATTGTCAATGCTAATCAAAATTTCCTAGCTATCACTGGCTACACCGAAACAGAGCTAGAGGGCGCTCATCATCGCATTTTTGTAGAACCCGGTTACGCCAGAACATCGGAGTATAAAGAGTTTTGGGCTTCGCTTCGCGATGGTGATGCACAGACCGGAGAGTTCTGTCGTTTCGCTAAAGATGGCAGCCTCTTTTGGATACAAGCCTCATACAATCCCGTTTTTGATAAGTCCGGAAACGTCAGCCGGATTGTAAAAGTGGCGGCGGATATCACTTCTCAGAAGCTTCGAAATATTGATTATAAAGGCCAGATTGAAGGCATCGGCTTGAATCAGGCTGTTATTCAATTTGATGTCTCAGGCACTATCACCTTGGCCAATGATAACTTTTTAAAGGCGGTGGGTTATACCCGGAATGAAGTTGTGGGTAAGCACCACAGTATGTTTGTTGATCCTACTTATCGTCAATCAGCCGAATATCGACGGTTTTGGACAGATCTCAGCAATGGTCAGGCTAAAGTCGGTGAGTTTAGTCGAGTCACTAAAAGCGGAAAGAACATTTGGTTGCAAGCCACTTATACACCGATCAAAGACTTAGAAGGTAAAGTATTCAAGGTGGTGAAATATGCATTAGACATCACTGAGCAAAAACTCCGCAATGCAGATTTTCAGGGGCAAATTGAAGGTATTGGCATTTCTCAGGCGGTTATTCAGTTTGAAATCGATGGCAAAATTATTTCCGCCAACGATAATTTTTTGCATGCCGTTGGCTACAATCGCGAAGAGGTAGTTGCTAGGCATCACAGTATGTTTGTCGATCCCGCTTATAAGCAGTCCGACGACTACCGCCGGTTCTGGGCAGCGCTCGCATTGGGCGAAGCCCAGACCGGTGAATTCTGCCGACGCCATAAGCAAGGTCACGATATTTGGATCCAAGCTTCATACACTCCGATAAAAGATATGAACGGCAAGGTATTTAAAATCGTTAAATACGCTAGCGACATAACCGCGCAAAAAATTCAGAACGCGGACTTCCGTGGCCAAATTGAGGGCATCAGCGCGTCGCAGGCTGTTATTCAATTTAAAACCGATGGCCAGATCATTTCGGCTAACGACAATTTCCTGAAAGCCCTAGGCTATCGAGCGGACGAAGTTATAGGGAAACGTCACAGCATGTTTGTTGAACAAAAATATGGCCAATCTGAAGAGTATCGTCGCTTTTGGGCTGCTTTAGCGGCTGGCGAAGCTCAAACTGGCGAATTTCGTCGAATTCGAAAAGATGGCGGCGACGTTTGGATACAAGCCTCCTATACGCCTATCAAAGATATCAAGGGTAAAGTTTTTAAGGTGGTGAAATACGCGAGTGATGTTACCGCACAGAAGTTGCGCAATGCTGATTATGAGGGCCAAATTACAGGCATAAGTGCGTCGCAAGCGGTTATTCAATTTGAGACTGATGGCAAAATTATCACCGCCAATGATAATTTCTTAAGCGCTTTGGGGTATGAGTTGGGCGCAGTTGTGGGTAAGCATCACAGTCTATTTGTTGATTCCGCCTATCAGAAATCCACTGAGTATCTCCGTTTTTGGGAAGCCTTAGCGAACGGTGAGGCGCAAGTGGGCGAGTTTTGTCGCAAGCATAAAGACGGTAGCGATGTCTGGATTCAGGCCTCTTATACGCCTATTAAGGACTTTAGTGGCAAAGTCTTTAAGGTTGTGAAATACGCCACTAATATTACTGAGCGCAAAGAAACAGTGGCAGAGGTTGAGTCCTTAATCCTTGCCGCCCAAGAAGGTCGTTTAGAAAATCGTGCAAACCTAGAGGGTACGAGCGGGGATAATTTAAGTTTGCTTGAAAATATCAATGCGATGCTTGACGCTATTACCGCGCCAATAAATGAAGTTTCAGCGGTAATGCAGTCGGTTGCTGAAAATGTTCTTAGCGAGCAGGTATGCGGCAATTATCTCGGCCAGTTTGATGTCTTAAAACAATCAGTGAATACCGCAGTTTCGCAGTTGCGAGATTCTATGTCCCATGTGCTTGAGTCATCTAAGCAAGTGACTGCGGCATCTGGTTTGATCGCCTCAAGCAGCCATTCGGTCGCGGTTGGCGCTTCGCAGCAGGCGGCATCACTGGAAGAGACGACGCGCTCACTCGATGACGTGGCGGAGCAGACGCGCAAAAACGTCGCCAATACCCGTCATGCACAGCAATTAGTTATGGAAACCCAAGATCTCGCTAAAAGTGGCAGTGACACTATGACTGAAATGCTGGCCGCGATGGACCGTATTAAAGCCGCAGCTAAAGATACCCAAACTATTATCAGTGATATTAATGACATTGCCATTCAGACTAATTTACTGGCCTTGAATGCGGCGGTAGAGGCCGCTAGAGCTGGTGAATCGGGACGCAGCTTCGCGGTTGTCGCGGCAGAGGTTCGCAGTTTAGCGCAGCGAGCAAAAGAAGCAGCGACTAAAACCGCTGGCCTAATCGCACAGTCCGAGGAATCTGCTGAAGATGGTGGTCGTCTAACTAACGATGTAAATGGTCAGCTCACGGGTATCACCGGCGCCGTCGGCAAAGTGACGAATATCGTCAATGAAATCACCGCCGCAAGCGAGGCCCAAAGTAGTGGCATAGAACAAATTCACTTGGCCATTTCCGATATGGATCAGGTTGTGCAGCGAACCGCAGCAGACTCCGAGGAGTCTTCTAGCGCTGCCGAAGAGCTCTCTGGTCAAGCTCAAGAACTCAATCACATGGTAAGCCGCTTTGAGTTAGGTGAAGACGCACGGGTGACAGAATTTCGGCAAAGTCATGCAGCGGAACGTAAAGTTAAGCCAGCTCCGCAGCAGCGTAGAGCTTAGTGGTGTAAGTCATTAAATGACCGGTAGATTTTTTGTTCGCGCCTAAGATGTCGAGGCTAGGAATACCGCGCTGGACTGCTATATAAGATTCATCTGCCCGCAATCGTTATGGGTGGATATTGGGGGAAGTGTGTGTCATTCCCAGCAAGCAGCTCTAGAAGAATTAGCGTTTGGCCTTCGCTGGCGCTATGTATCATGGCGGAATATCTAAGAACTGCTACTGGCAAGAATATAACGACTTATTAAATGATTGGACTTCATCGGCCGTTAAGTAGCGCCACTGGCCAATATCGAGATCTAGGCTAAGGTCGCCGATCTTTTCTCGATGAAGCGAAATCACGCGGTTGCCAACTGCAGCAAACATGCGTTTAACCTGATGAAATCGCCCTTCTGTAAGGCTTAAAAGTACCTCTTTGTTACTGACGATATTTAAGATTGCCGGCCGCGTTAATTGCTTTTCACCCTGTAATTTCACTCCATTTTTAAAAATAGCGTCGACATCATCGCCAATCGCCCGGGATAAACCAACACGATAGACTTTGCTGCACTGTGTGGTGGGCGCCATGATATTAAATGACCAGCGGCCGTCATCAGTTATTAATACCATGCCGGTGGTATCTGAATCCAAACGACCAGCGATATGCAGTTCAGAAACGTTCTCAATGTCTAAGTGATTGAATAGCGAGGGATAAAACTCATCGATATTAGAGCAAATAGTGCCCGCTGGTTTATGCATCACAATATAGCGAAAATCTCTGGCTATCAGTCTTTCGCCATTTAAGATTATGCTGTTGTTCTCATGCACTTGAATGGCTTCATTGGTCTCAATAACACCATTAACATAAACCGCACCAGCCGCGATTTTTGCGATAGCCTCACGCTTGTTTAGAGTGGTGCTTTTACAAATAAATTTATCAAGCCGCATGATTAGAAAACACTGAGAATAAGAGGGGGCTATTGCTTATCTCCGCCCATTGAAAATAATTTGTAGTCTGCGAATAATATTTCATGCCGAGTTTATGTCTGATTGTAGCCAGTAATTAGCGCCGCTCATGCAGTATGATCATTACTTGAAACGCAAATCGCGCAATATCCATAGTAGGGCAATTGAACAGTAGCCAAGATTTTAATATCTAAGAGCGCTTTGTTTGAAATGCTAGGGCTTACCATTAATTGGTATGCCCTACATTGATTCGATACTGTGGCGCCCACTTATTATTTTATACTCGCTATTCCGGATGTTCTTCCAGCTCGTCATTGGGGCGCTCAGAGCTAATAGATTCTGTTGTAGCTCGGCTTCCGCCGCGTTGCGCTGCATTTTTATTCACATCGCTCGCGGGTTGATCTACCAATTGGGAGGCATTGCGCGCTGCGTTTTGAACGGCTTTGCGAGCAGCGGCGCCGACGGTAGCGGGGTCGTTGCTGGTTTTTGCGGCGGTTTGCGCCGCTTCACGGGCCACTTCTTTCATGTTCTCAGCAACTGGCTCAAGCGCTTCGGCTACCACGCTGTCGGCGACTTTATCGGCGGCCACTTTTTTCTGATCGGTGGCAATGCCAACGTGATAGGCGGCAAAGCCAGGCATAACCATTTGATTTAATGCTAGACCAATAATTTGGCCATCTACATTGCTTCTAATCACGGAACTGCGGTTGGTGATAGGGTCAGTGACCGTGCCCAGGATGTCGCCTTTTTTCACATTTTGACCTAGTTTGGCCTCGGTGAGGAATACGCCGCTTTGATCTGCGCGCAGCCAGGTAGATTTGTAGAAGACATTTTGTTTTGGCGCGCGATTAGGTTTTTGGTCGATCATTCCCAGGTGGTGCATGACCGCTTTTATACCGTTAACACTTTGAATCACTTCTTTGAGCTGCAGCCGAAGCGGTTCGCCAGCTTCTAAAGTTACCGCCGGAATACCTGCATCTACCGCCGCTCGACGCAGTGTTCCCGGCGCGCCAGCACCATCTAGCACGGTGACGTCATGGAACATTTTACTAAATTGGAAAACGCTTTCTTTGCCCAAATTACCACGCAACTGGGTGAGGTTGGTACGGTGAAAAGAGCCGGTATGGATATCGATCAAGCGATCACAATGGGTGATAACTTCATTGAAAAAACTGTGGGCAATACGTCCCGCCGAGCTGCCTTTGGGGTCGCCGGGAAAGTAGCGATTGAGGTCGCGGCGATCAGGAAGGTAGCGCGAGGTGCGTCTAAAACCATGCATATTAACAATGGGTACACCGATAACAACGCCATTTAATTTGTCGCTCTCCAAGCTAAACATAACTCGGCGTATGGCTTCAACGCCATTGAGCTCGTCGCCGTGAACGGCGGCAGTTAAGCACAGTGTGGGGCCCGGTTTATTGCCGGCGGCAACAAGAATCGGAGTAGGCATGGCGAGTCCGGCGATGGCTTGGCCGGCGGTCCAGTACAGGCGCTCAAAACTGCCGCGCAGAATGTCTTGCCCAAGTAGGGTAAAGGCAACTTCTGAGGACGGTTGCCCCGCTGCATTTTTGTCAAAGTCGGTGTTTAACACGTTATCTTTGCGTCGGTTAGACGTAAACGTAGTGCCGTCTATGTTTGTGATCTCGCTGACGGTGCTGGCATTGAGCGCGTGGGACTCATTCAGCGATTTTGGTGCCTGCTCGTTTGCCACTGCAGCCAGAGTGACTAACTGTAGTCCAAGTGCTATCAGAATAATGAATAGGCGTTGCATGATGCCGCGGGTGACTCCGTTTGTGGTGGTGAGCAAGATATGGGCTTCCCTATTAGTTGCGAGCTATTATATTCATGTAAGGCCGCAGCCCTGCGATAAATTGTATACAAAATCACCAGTCGAAACGTCTTTAAATTGGTGCTTGCTCAAAATCCTTCCAGTATGCCTCCGGTGTTTGACGCTATTATTCGCCTAAGTTCATTTAGTGGTCTTGGCATTTTTGCTTAGTTTGGCCGGTATTGGGGGCAAAAAACCACCGAGGATGGTGAAAAGAGCCAACAATTGGGCCTCATGTCCGACTATAATTGCGGCATAGTTTGCGCCGCTGGCGATAGCGGATGACAAATAATGATAATTGCAGGAGTTCCCCATGGCTAAAGATCGGCTAATTATTTTTGATACCACCCTCCGTGACGGCGAGCAGAGCCCTGGTGCGTCTATGACGCGCGATGAAAAAGTGCGCATAGCCAAGATGCTAGAGAAAATGGGGGTCGATGTAATTGAAGCGGGTTTTGCCATAGCCAGCGTGGGCGATTTTGAGTCGGTTCGGGCCGTAGCTGAAGCGATAAAGGGCAGCACAATATGCAGCTTGGCGCGCACCGGAGCCGAAGATATAGATCGAGCAGCGGAGGCTTTGCGACCGGCGGAGTCAGGCCGTATTCATACCTTTATTGCCACGTCGCCTATCCATATGGAGTATAAGCTCCGGATGTCACCTGACAATGTGGTGGAGCGTGCAGTGGCAGCGGTAAAGCACGCCCGTAATTTGGTTGGCGATGTTGAATTTTCCTGTGAAGACGCATCACGCTCTGAATATGAGTTCCTGTGTCGCATCATTGAACAGGTGATCGATGCTGGCGCCCGCACCATCAATTTACCGGATACTGTCGGCTATGGTGAGCCCGGTGAGTATGGCGCGATGGTGGGACGGTTGATGAATTCTATTCCGAACGCCGACAAGGCCATTTTCTCGGTTCATTGCCATAATGATCTGGGCTTAGCAGTGGCGAACTCGCTGTCGGCTGTTATGCATGGCGCCCGTCAGGTGGAATGCACTATTAATGGTTTGGGTGAGCGGGCCGGTAATGCCTCTCTGGAAGAGTTGGTGATGGCGGTTCGTACGCGGCCGGATATCTTCCCAGTTGAGGTCAGTGTTGACGCTACTCAAATTCTAGCCACTTCACGTCTAGTATCGTCAATAACCGGTTTTGTTGTTCAGCCGAATAAGGCGATTGTGGGCGCGAACGCCTTCGCACATGAGTCCGGTATTCATCAGGACGGGGTTTTAAAATACCGTGAAACCTATGAAATTATGCGCGCCGAAGATGTGGGCTGGAACGCCAATAAATTAGTCTTGGGTAAGCACTCTGGCCGCGCGGCCTTTAAGGCTAGGCTAGAAGAATTGGGTATTACGCTGGATAACCAAGCGGCACTGAATTTGGCGTTTACCCGCTTTAAGGAATTGGCAGATAAGAAACACGAAATTTTTGATGAAGATCTACAAGCTTTAATGAGCGACGTACAGCCTGCTGAGTACACGTCGCGCTATAGTTTCGTCAGTTTGGAAGCACTGTCTCGCACCGGCTCAAAACCCCATGCAGATATTCAACTACTTATCGATGGTGACACCAAGCAAGCGTCGGCTGAAGGGGATGGCCCGGTAGATGCCGCCTTCAAAGCTGTGGAAGTGCTGGTGAATAGCGGCGCCAATCTTTTACTGTATTCCGTGAACGCCATTACCAGCGGCACGGACTCACAGGGCGAAGTGCAGGTGCGGCTTGAGAAGGAGGGCACTATTGTTAATGGTAACGGTGCTGATACCGATATTATTGTGGCATCGGTAAAGGCCTATCTAGACGCTCTAAATTTATTAGACGCGGGTGTTCTAAAAGCACACCCACAGCGGGGCGTGTAAGTGAACGAAGCGCTGCGCTTAGATTATTTGCAGGCGATGGGGGTGGACAGCTACGTGCCGCGTTTCTTGTTAGAAGGCGCGGCGGCTTCGCCACTGTGTGAGATGGATTTTGCTGTTGCAGATTATGACGATAGCGACTCCAGCGACGCAGCATCCTATGATCTTGAAAATGAATATGAGCAGCATAGTGCGCAACGCGATAGTGAAAAAACCGCTGCTATCCCGAGCTCGGACCAAGGTCAGAGTCGATCTCGTATCGCTGCCGATCTAGAAGGCCTTAATCTTGATGCCAAGGCACAGAAGCGCGCTGCCCCGGAAAGTAAAACTGAGCAAAATAGCGGGACCGCAGAGAATACCGCGTCGCAATCCAATCCGGCGTTCAAACTTGATCTAGTCGGCACCGGTATTGGCTTGCTGCTTGTTGCCGACACCAGCACCCAGCCACTGAGTCCCGCTGAAAAGCGTTTGCTTGCCAATATTGCTGTGGCGGTCAAAACCTATCATAAAATAGAGTCGGCGCCGACATTCTCCAGCGCCAAATTTCAGTGGCCGGTCGCAAAAAATCTGGGTTTAGCTCAGGGGGTTGATGCCGCCAAAGACGCTTTACTTGGTAATGTTATGGCGCACGCTGAGCGTCAAAATGCCCAATGCGTGATTGTGTTTGGTGAGCAGATGAAGCCGTATTTCGAACATGCGGTATTGTCGTCTGCCGGTTTGACGGTATTGTTGAGCGCGTCGCCGGCGGCAATGCTCGCGGATGGCAGTTTGAAAGCCGCGCTTTGGCAGCAGCTGCGTGGCTATTCTTTTCCAGTGCAAGGTTCTGAGTAACATCATGTCGCGTGTCGCTATGCTTGGTATTCAGCATCTTGAGCAATGTCTATTAATAGAAACTCGATCTGATCCTCATCCCTGGGGGCGGATAAATTGGTTGCGAAGCCTTCGAGACGACCATTGTCTGGGTTATTGGGATGAAGGTGAATTATTAGCTATCAGCGCTTATAGCTTGGTATTAGATGAAGTCAGTTTATTAAATATTGTGGTCGATACCGATAGTCGTGGTGGCGGCGTTGGCCGCCATTTACTGATTGAAGGTTTGGAGTGGATGCAGCAGTTTGGCGGACAGCGCTGTTTGCTTGAGGCTCGGGTATCCAATACAGTGGCGCGAGCCTTATATCGTAAGCTAGGCTTCGCCGAGGATGGTATTCGCAAGAAATATTATCCGCTTGGGGACGGCCACGAAGACGCGGTATTGATGTCAGCCGATCTTCCGTTATTGTAAATAGAATAAATCGAAGCGTTTAGCGAATTTATTGGGACAAAAATTATGCAGGAAGTTGAATCCGATTGGTGGTTCATTGGTTTGCCCGAAGAATGGCGTACCGAGCAGGATGAAGATAGCATTCTGATCTTTGATCAGGACGAGTTAGGCTGTATTAGTTTAAGTAGTTTACAGGCCGAGCACGGCAAACCGGCAAGTGAGCAAGATTTAAAGGCGTTAATCAAAGAAGTTGGTATGCCACTTGCTGAAGGTAAAGCGTGCAAAATAGGCGATGATTACAGTGGTTGGGAATTTGAGACACTAGAAGACGGTGATTATATTCGCGAGTGGTTCTTGCTCGGTGGTGGCCATTTGCTATTGATAAGTTATGCCTGTGCGGATGAAGATAGTGAAATGGATCGATCTGCGGTAGATCAGATTTTAGACACACTGCGTCTTAAGGACGATGAGCCAGAGGATTTAGCGTAATATTGACTGAGTCGGCAGTTTTGCTCTGACGGCCATGATAACTTCTGCTTAATAATATAGTTAGACGGTGACGTAATGAAGAGAATAATGATTACGCTATTTTTATCGCTATTGCTGTCCCCCGCAATGGCGGCGGGTGCGGCATCTGATAAGCCGAAAACAACGCTTAATCCAGCCAATTTGCAGTTGGCCTCGGTGAGTGCCATGGTCGTAGATGCCGACAGTGGCGAGGTCTTGTACCAAAAGTATGCTGATATCGTGAAGCCCATTGCCTCGTTAACGAAAGTGATGACGGCGATGGTGGTATTAGATTCTAAGCAGTCACTGCGCGAAGTTATTCGTTTTTCGCAGGCAGATCGCAAGGCGATTAATAACTATTTTTCCCGTATTCGGGTTGACTCTGAGTTACCTCGTGGCGAAGTTCTACGATTGGCGTTGATGTCCTCAGAGAATCTCGCGGCTGCGTCGTTGGGCAGAAACTATCCCGGTGGCATGAGCGCCTTTGTTGCCAAAATGAACGCCAAAGCCAAAGCCTTGGGCATGAAAAACAGCCATTTTGTAGATAGTAGCGGCCTGTCACATCACAATGTGTCGACGGCTGCAGATATGGCCAAATTGATCGCGGCGGCGGCCAAATACCCAGTCATTGCCGAGTATTCGACGACGGCTACGCACACCGCTAATTTTCGTCGCCCGTCCTATCGTTTAGCGTATGTGAATACCAATCAGCTAGTGCGTTACAAACGCTGGGACGTTGGCATGAGTAAAACCGGGTATCTGAATGAGGCTGGCCGCTGCTTGGTAATGAAGGCCGAGGTTGACGGCAAATCCTTATTATTTGTGATGCTGGATTCTTTTGGTAAAACCAGCCCGATTGGCGATGCCGGCCGTATTAAGCGGTGGCTAGCTTCTGGTAAGGGCGGTAATGTTGCGAGTTCGGCGCAGCTTTATCAAAAGCAGAAAGTGGCTGAATATCTGGCTGAGAGAGCCACAGCAAGTATCCGTTAGCACATCGTTTTGTGCAAAAATCTAGGGCCTTCCTGCTTGCAGGAAGGCCCTTCTTGTTTTTATTAGTATGTGAAGGGTTTATAGCAATGAAAGTGAACTGGGATATGAGTGTTCTGCCTAGCGGCAAGCTCGCAGAATACGTCTATGTAACAGATAGCGCGGCGCAGCTTGAAACAGAGTTAGAACCCTTAATCATTGCCTGCGTGGATAAAGCCGTTAGCGTCATGCCCGAAAATATTAACGATGATTCGCTGTATCTGATTTTTGAGTTCGATGACCACCGTGTGCTGCGTATTGTGATGACCGACGATACCAAGCAGCAGGAGTCTGCTTACGGTATTGCCTGTGATATGTCGTCGGTGACGCCGTATCTCGCCGAATCTGATTATTGGAAATTTAAGGATGAGCGCTTTGCTGACATTGTTAAGCATTGCATCCGCGACTATCTGACCACCTGTGCTGCATTTATGCGCTATTCATTGGTGGCGGTATTCTCTGAGGGTGATCGAGCTAGAACAGAGCTACTATAGGGTGTTGTTTGAGTATTGGACGGTCTCGCTCTGGCGCCTATCCCCGAATACCATCGCAGTGTTATAGCGTGTCGGTTAATTTCTGAGTAATTGCGCTTAATAGCTACCGTGCTTACCCAATGTGGTCTGCTTAACGTACAATAGCGCCTTTCATGATTAAGGCGTATTCGATGGCGATTCAGTGGTATCCGGGACACATGTACAAAGCGCAAAAGGCGATTGCCGAGGTACTGCCTCAGGTTGATCTGCTGATTGAGGTTTTAGACGCGAGGATTCCCAGTTCCAGTGAAAACCCTGCCATCGCAAAATTGCGCCGTGATAAGCCCTGTATCAAAGTACTGAGTAAGGCCGATCTGGCTGATCCTAAGGTCACTGCAGAGTGGCAGGCTTATCTTGAGCAAGATCGTGGCGTAAAGTCCTTTACTACGACCACGGATGAGCCTTCCAAAATAAAGCAGTTGATTCCACTGTGCCGAAAAATGTTTCCGGCGAAAGACGCCAGTTTAAAAACCATTAATACCATGATCGTCGGTATTCCCAATGTGGGTAAGTCGACTCTGATCAATATTTTAGCCGATCGCTTGATTGCTAAAACGGGCAATGAACCAGCCGTCACTAAAAGTCAGCAGAGAATTAATTTGGGTAGCGGTATTGTCTTGTTTGATACCCCTGGGATTCTGTGGCCAAAAATTGAAAACCCCAATGGTAGTTATCGCTTAGCCGTTACTGGGGCGATTAAAAATACCGCCATGGAGTTTGATGATGTGGGGTTTTACGCCGCCGAATATTTAATTCGGGCCTACCCAGAACTTCTTAAAGCACGCTACCAACTCGACAGTGTTCCCGATACCGAATTAGCCTTTCTAGAAGCTGCAGCTCTGCGTCGCGGCGCCTTAACGGCGGGCGGTCGAATAAATCTTCATAAAATATGTGAAGTGCTGATTAATGAATTGCGCGCCGGTACCCTAGGGCGTATTAGTCTTGAAACCCCAGCCATGATTGAGCGCGAAAACGTGGTCGTGGCTGAGGAAAAGGCAAAGAAAGAAGAAGATATGAAAGCGCGAAAACGTCGGTTTAAAGAGGGCTCTCGCCGTTCCGATGATTGAAAGTTAAGAACGAAAATAGGAATGTAGAATGGTAAATAATGATGTGTTGCGCCGAGTACGTTACATCTTTGATTTTAATGACTCAAAGATGATTGCGATCTACGGATTGGCGGATCACCATGTTTCGCGAGAAGAAGTCAGTGCCTGGCTTAAAAAAGAAGGCGATGAAGGCTATGAAGAATGCAGTGATCTCCTAATGGCAGCCTTTCTTAATGGTTTAATCACTGATATGCGCGGCGCCAAAGACGGCCAAAAGCCGGTTGTAGAAAAGCGCTTGACCAATAATATGATTTTCATGAAATTGAAAATAGCATTGAGTCTAAAGGCAGAAGACGTGATGGCTATTTTAGCCTTAGCTGATTTTAAAATCAGTAAACACGAGTTGAGTGCCTTTTTTCGTAAGCCAGAGCACAAACATTACCGTGAGTGTAAGGACCAAATTCTGCGGAATTTCCTCAAGGGTTTGCAGTTAAAGCTTCGCAATACCAATGACGATACCGAAGACGACGAGACTTAGTGTTTCCTTGCCGAATATAGTGGCCAGATCCAGTCACTAGGACGCGTCTATTTAAGATCGAATACTAAACCGATGTTAAATAGGCGCCCGGGGTCGGCATAAATGTTCTGCTAGTCTGAGAGTTAAATGATGACCGGATGGTTGTCGTTACCCTGAATACTCCTTTCTATATATTAAGTCACTGGCAGCCATACCGTGACGTAAACGCGGCGGCGAGAGCTTCTCTCCATGCTCAACCCGGCGATGCATTACAAGCCTGTAGATGCATTACAGTCCTGCCCTCTTTATTTAACTTGATACTTTTTTGTGTTTAATGCGCCACGTTCCGATGACAAAAGGGCGGTTGGGCCTGGGCATCGATAGCTAGCTAGCAAGAATGGGATCAAATCGAGCATATTTGCTGCGGTTTAGAAAAATGCCTATGCACAACAGTCCGGCTTATAAATAGCGCTGCTATATAGATTGTTTTTAGTGACATTGTCCCGTATTTTGTGCCCATAGGCTTCTATTCGAGTAGGTTTAGCTAGACGCTAATAGGATAAAAATAATGAGCAATAAGATTGGTCCCGTTCATTCACGTCGTCACGGCAGAGTGCTGCACGTCATTTTAAGCCGTCCGGCCTTGAAGAACGCGATAAATGAAGAAATGGTGACCTCCTTATACCGCTGCCTGCGGGACGCAGCGCAAGATGATTCGATTGGGGCAGTAGTGCTTGAAGGCGCGGGCGATGCCTTTTGTTCTGGCGCCGACATTAAAAATTTGGCCTTGGGGATAGAGCACACTCGCAAGTATTCCACCGAGGTTTTGCTTAGGGTTGGCGCAGAAGCGGCCATGTTACTGCATGAAATGCCCAAGCCGACCATCGCCATGATTCGTGGCCCGGCAGTGGGCGGGGGCTTGTCGTTGGCTTTGGCCTGTGATTTCCGGCTGGCGGATAACACCGCAACCTTGGGATATGCTCATACGAAAATCGCATTGTCTGGTGACTTCGCCGCGGCCTACTTTTTAAGTAAATGGATGGGCGCGGGCAAAGCCCGCGAATTCTGTTTGCTCTGTCCGACTTATAGCGCGGATGAGGCTTTTCAAAATGGCCTGCTTACCAAAGTTTGCGAGGCTGAGTCGCTGTGTAGTGAGGTCGAGAGTCTTGCCACGCGATTAGCCGATGGCCCTACCAATGCTCTGGGTTGTATCAAAAATAACCTTAAAAATGCCGAGGCCTTGAGTTGCGATAGCTATATTGCTGAAGAAATTAAAAACTTCCAACGCTGTCGCAATAGCGATGAACATCGTGAGGCTTTAGCGGCTTTTCTAGAGAAACGTGAGCCGGTACTTCCCCGCGCCAAGGTTGCAAGATAGGCGGTGCCTGCTACTTAAAAAGAAAAGTGTTGTAGTGCGCCACGCCGGGAAGACTCGTTTATCAAACTCCTATCCCTTATCCCTAAGGTGGCTATAGTGGCGGTGCACGTCTCTGAGTAAATCCCTCGCTAAATCGCAGCTAGACTAATAAATTATGGCCAACTTGTGACCCATACTATGATATCTTGCCGATTTTAGCGGTAAGGATTTTAACGACAGATGACAGCTCTAAACCCAGTGTATTTCCCCGATATTGAATCTTCAGACTGGATGGCAATGCCCATGCCAGAGGGCGATAGCTTTGATAGTCTTCTTGATCCCTATCAGTTTCGCAAAATCGCTGCGGGCAAGGCCGAGGCCTTATTTGAAACCAATACCCACAGTCAAAATGGTCAGAACGGTCTTCATGGCGGATTGTTAGCCGCGCGTGCCGAGCAGGTATTGTATCTGCCCCTATATGTAAATCGCAGTGTGGCGCTGCGGCGGGTGGTGACTATTGATATGAGCTTGCAATATGTTGCCGGTGGTAGCGTGGGTTTGCCCATATTGGCAGAGATTGAGTTAATTCAAGAGACCGGCCGTATGGGGTTTATCCGCGGCGTGCTCAAGCAGGAAGGTCGTGTGCTGACCAGCTTTACGGCTACCCTGCGAAAGTTAGCTGAGGCATAGATCGTTAACGATACTCGCTGTCCTTTCTCGCAGGCCTGCAATGCGCACTAGCTGGGATATATTTTGTCACATCGTCGATAACTACGGTGATGCTGGGGTTTGTTGGCGTTTGGCGCGGCAACTGGCGGTAGAGTATGACGCCGACGTGCGACTATGGGTCGACGACCTGACCACCTTTAATCTGGTCTCTGGTGGCGCTGGTCTTGATGTTTCCGCCGAATTGCCGCGTTTCGTTGACGGCGTGTGGCTACATTTATGGCCAGCTCCTTGGCCTGCGAATGTGCTGCCAGCTGATGTGGTGCTAGAAACCTTTGCTTGTGAGTTGCCCGCAGACTATGTTGCGGCAATGGCGGTACGAGAGTTCCCATCCCTGTGGCTGAATTTAGAGTATCTGAGCGCAGAGGAGTGGGTGTCGGCGTGTCATGGCCTGCCATCATTACAAGCCAATGGCCTGCAGAAGTTCTTCTTTTTTCCCGGTTTTAATATTGCTACTGGCGGCCTACTTCGGGAAGCTGGCCTGCTGCGGCGGCGACGGGAATTTCAGCGCAGCGCCAGCGCCAGAGCGACTTTTCTCGAGAGCATTGCGGTGTCTGCGGCTCCCGACGCAAGGCTCGTGTCCTTGTTTTGCTATGAGAACCCCGCGCTGCCTAGTTGGCTGAATGCCATGTCCGCTGGCGACCGGACTTATCACATCTTGGTGCCAGAGGGTCGGGTGGTAGCGGATGTTTGCGGGTGGCTGGGGGAGAACGCGTTTAAGTTTGCTCGGGTGTATAGGCAGGGCAATGTCGCTATTCAGTTTATTCCCTTTTTGAGTCAATGCGATTATGACCGACTGCTTTGGAGCTGCGACTTTAATGTGGTTAGGGGCGAGGATTCTTTTGTTCGTGCTCAATGGGCTGGCAGGCCCTTTTTGTGGCATATCTACCGGCAGCAAGACGACGCCCATTTAATAAAATTAGACGCCTTTTTAAGCTCCTATACCGCCGGCCTCGGAGTGGATGAAAAAGCGACTTTAGTGGCTCGTTGGATAGCGTGGAATAGCGGCCAAATAACACCCTTTGACGGAAGCGAGTTATTCGCCGGAGGAGTAGAAATGGCGGGCCATGCAGAGGATTGGTGTACTGCTTTGGAGAGTCAAAAAAATCTTGCGCAATCACTAGTGGATTTCTATAAGAATTGGGTATGATAGCAAGCCAAAAAAAAGCTGGCTTATATCATTTTCCATTTGGATAAACCTATGAAAACAGCACAAGAAATGAAGCCCAGTAGTGTGATTTTGATTGATGGCCAGCCTTGGATGGTTCAGAAAGCGGAATTTACTAAATCAGGTCGGAATAGCGCCATCGTAAAAATGAAGTTGAAGAACCTATTGAGTGGCTCGACCACGGAAACTGTTTATAAGAGTGACGATAAAGTTGAGCCAGTTATCCTTGAGCGTATACCGGTAACATACTCCTATGTCGCTGAGTCCACCTATGTGTTTATGGACGAAGAATACAATCAGTACGAACTCAAGGAAGAGGACATAGAAAGCGTACTTCCCTATATTGTTGATGGTATGACGGATATCTGCGATGCAGTTTTCTTCGAAGGTAAGCTTATTTCAGTCAATCTGCCGACCATGATCGTCCGTCAAATTACTTATACCGAAGGTTCGGCCCGTGGCGACACGTCCGGCAAGGTGATGAAGCCGGCTAAATTGAGTAACGGTACAGAAATCAAGGTGGCAGACTTCTGTGAAATAGACGATTGGATCGAAATCGATACCCGCAGCGGCGAATATAAATCCCGGGCCAAGGCACCTGTTTAAGCCGTTCTCACTGTAAGGCTTATTAAAGCTAAGTTATTCTTAGATCTAATAAAGCGTTGATCTAAAAATATCAGTCATAAAAAAACCGACATCAGAGTCGGTTTTTTTATGCTCGTTAATACTATGGCGGATGACGTCAGGCGCTAGTCTTGGCTATGAACTCTTACTATTACAGCGGCTAAGTGCTTTAGCGCGGGCTTCATTAAAACCGGCGAGTGAGAACCGATCATTGCCCTTTGCAAAATGATGTGACACGTCGCTAGTCGCAGGCATAAACATATTTACTGCATCGGAATGTGACATCAGATCAAGCAATTCAGCATTGGCAAAGACATGCCCCATGATGACTTCGTGGCTATTTCCTGCCGTGGGTCGGATCGCCACAACTTGAAGGGGTATAGACATGGAGACACCGTCAAAATTTGCATCCATTGTTACCGTTTGGCCCGCTAAAGACCAAACATCGCTGCTGTTGCTGGACCAGCTAACATATAGCTCGTCGCTGCTGCAGGTGTTGCTATGCTTTACTAAACCGAACTGATGGTTGGCAGTGTTCTCACCTTCGGTGGTGTAGCCGGTTGATTTTGATATTTCGTCAATTTGCCAAGCGGGTGCGACATTGGCAAGCGCGTTAATAGACAGTAGTGCGGAGCCGAGTAGTAGTGGGTAAGCGAGTAATTTTTTCATGTTTGGTCACCTAGGCAAATGAGAGCGTTGTGAAAGAGTCGAGTTAATCTTGCCGACTAATGGGCGAGGTCGGTATACGTAGTCACCGTGAGTGAGAACGGAGTCACATTATCTAACGACATCAATAAGCTCCTATATTTTGCTTTTCTCTGGGGGCTATTGGCGTGGAATTTTGAGGAATAGGGGATGATGCGTATAGCATGTTGAGGGTGTGCTTATTGGGCGGCGACAGCAGTTGACAAGACTTACATCGTTTATGCGTCTATAGTGACGGGTGCGCGTGTTGTGAGCCAGCTTGGTTCGCGGCTTATGCCCACAGCCTGGAGTACGTTGTGGAATCTATTCGTCTTCGTTACCAGACCATCGACGTTAGTGGTTTTGATATACACGTTCGCAGTCTTCGCGATAACCAACAGTTTGCAGATACCTTAGGCGAAGCCGAGGCCCTCGGCATCTCATCGGCGCAATGGCCCTTGTTTGGGGTGCTCTGGGATTCTGGTGCGGTGTTAGCCAATGAAATGGCGAGCTTCGAGATAGCAGGTAAGCGTATTTTAGAAGTGGGCTGTGGTATGGCCTTGTCTAGTTTATTGCTCAATGCGCGTCACGCCGACATTACGGCCACGGATATTCATCCCGAGGCCGGTAATTTTCTGATAGAAAATGTCCGTTTAAATAGCGGCGCGAAAATCCCATATTTGCGCGCTGATTGGAAAGATATCACTGACGGTTTGGGTAAGTTCGATGTGATTATTGGCGCTGATATATTGTATGAGCGGGAACATATTAGCCTGCTATCAGATTTTATTGAGCGCCATGCCAAACCCTGCTGCGAAGTGATTATGGTCGACCCGGCGCGGTTTAATCACGCCGCCTTTAGTAAGCGAATGGTGACTCTAGGCTATATGCATAGTCAGCATAAGCCGGATACCAGCAGCTTTTTAAACGCGGAATTTAGAGGCCAAGTGCTGCGTTATCAGCGCACTAAGCCTCAAATTTAGGCTGGTTTGTTGTGCTTGCCGGCGAGTTTTTGTTGGCGCCCGATCACCTGTAATTGAAGCTTAGAATAACGAAATAGACAGACACTCGATTCCTTTTAAACTCCTCGTTTGATACCCCTCCGTCGATATTCAACTAGTCACGATAGGGTCGCCATGGCGGCGTGGCAGTGACTTTTGAGAGCCGCGCTCAGTGGTGATGTTCGCCGCCAATATCATTGCCTTGGGCGTCATACATGCCGGAACTGCCGTGCTCGATAAACCCTAGATTAATCATCTTTTTCAGAAACGGGTCAGATTCATTGTCGCCGATGTCTGCGTAGTCTGTGGTTTGGTAATCTAGATGCTCCTCAAAAAAGGCGTTGATCACCTTTATGTCGGTGCTCTTCGCTGTTAGCCACCAAGTGGCGGTTTGGCCTTTAGCGTTGCGCGTATACGATTTAACGAGTCTATAAGTGGGTAGCCAGTTTAGCGTGATGGACTGCTGAGGGTCTTTCAAGGTGTAGATTTCTTCGCGGTCGCAGCCGCTGCCTATTGTTTTTATCAAGGTCATTTTGGCGAGCAGGGAGTTGGCGACTAGCTGATTTTTCATACTCCAATCGTCGTCGCTGCCTAGGTCTTTAATTTCACCTGGTGCGTATTCAATACCGCGCTGATAGGCGTCAAAGTAGCGGTTTAACTTAATGCTATTGCTGCGGTTGCGCTCCCATAATTCGGTAATGGCTCTTTTGGGGTATTGCTCAGCAACGCTATTGGCGCGACGCCATAGCACCATGTGGTCAAATTTCTCTGGCTTGGTGGCCTCGGCATGTTTGCTAATTTGGTAATGGGCGCTGATGGGTGTGTCTGTATTGCAGGTCGATGCGGAGGCTGCCGGTAGAAGTATTGTCATGCCGGTGACGACAGCTGTCGCTGCCAAGATTGTGCGCAGTGATAGTGTTGAAAAATAGGTGTGTAACTTCAAGGTGAATCCCCAATTCTAAGTTTGTACTTTGGTGAAAACTCGGCTGCTGTTTATTAATAAAGGCGCCGGCTTGCACCGGCGCCAGAAGGCTTATCACTTATTAAATTATTATTGTATTAAGGCGCTACTTGCTTGCCATTGGCTTTATTAACAAGGTCTGCAGCGTAGTTCATGACATGAAATATCACGTTCTGCTCATTCGTGCCGCTAACCAATGCAGAGCCAGGGCCTTTTGCATAAACACCAACATCTTCACCCGCATGGGTTTCTGAACCAAGTGGGATTAAGGCCTCTTGGTGGAAACCCGGTGATTGGGTGTCTACCAGTAATAGGTCTTGGCGGCCGGTGTCGATTGCGTAGTTATATCCCTCGTCAGCATCAGTTTCATCACCGAGGTCGCGAAAGCCTAGTCCGTTGGTATAACCAACAGTGGTATAGGGCATACCATCTGCGGCAAGCGTGGGTGATGTTGAACCGATGTTTACGACTTTGCCCAGAATCGGGTTGCCGCGTTTGGGGTAACCCGCAATCGTAAATACATGGCTGTGGTCAGCCGTGACAATGATTAGCGTCTCATCACTATTGGTTAGCTCAACGGCTTTGGCGACGGCCTCAGAAAGCTCGATCGTGTCGGTCAGTGCGTTATACGCATTGCCGGCGTGATGAGCATGGTCAATACGACCCGACTCAACCATGAGGAAGAAACCATTGCTGTTATTGTCTAAGACCTGAATGGCTTTCTCAGTCATGTCGCGCAATGAGGGCTCGCCGGCGACGTCATTTTTGCGATCAGCTTCGTACTGCATATGCGATTCATTGAATAGTGCCAGCACTTTGCTAGTGCTTTCGGTATCAATTGCGTTGAAGCCGGTTTTATCGAAAATGTAGCGGCCTTGGGGGTAGCGCGTTTGCCATTCTGCTGTTAGATCGCGACCGTCGGTGCGATCACCCTCTACGCTGCTCACGGCGTCTGGACTATTAAAGGCGGCATCTTTGGGCAAGAAGCTGCGACGACCGCCACCCATTACAACGTCGATTCCATCAACATTAACACCACCGATACGGGCTTCTAGATTTGACTCAAAATTCACCAATTGCGAGGCGATATCTTCGCAGCCAGCAATTTTTGCGGCAGCGGGCATATCACCGTCGTCTTCCCAGTTGCGGTCAGCAGACTTTGCATATGTTGCTGCGGGTGTTGCATGGGTGATGCGGGCAGTGGACAGTATGCCGGTAGATTTACCGGCGATTTCTGCCAGCTCAAGCGCAGTCACTAGTTCATTGCCAGCCACGGTAGTGCAATCACCGCGAACAATATTTTCGTTCACGCCAATCACACCGACGTCGGTTTTAACCCCGCTCATGATCGCCGTCATGGTGCCCGCAGAGTCTGGCGTTTGGGCGTCGACGTTATAGGTTTTTGCTAAACCGCTGTAAGGGAACATATCGAAGCTTAGGTTATGCTCTTCGCCCAGTTTGCCATTGAGCTGTCCCTCTAATATGCGCGCCGCAGTGACGGTTGAAATCCCCATGCCATCGCCAACAAATAGGATCACATTTTTCGCCGCGCCGCGGGTCAAATTAGGCGCGGTGACATCGGCTATTTTTGCTTCTGCATCGCTAAACCAGGCGTTGTTGCGGGTGTTGCCGATAAGATCGACAGATTCTGGCGCTGTGTAAGGCTCGCAAACAAACTTAGTGTCGGTAATTTCACTGCTTTCTAAATTACTATTGCTGTTACTGTCTGGGCCGCTGTCAAATTTAACCCCGCCACCAGGGCAGTTGCTGTCGCCAGCCGGCAGTGCAGTTTGGGTAATAAGGCTGTTAACGCCGTTGTTGCCGTTTGTACCATTACTACCGTTGACGCCATTGCGGCCGTCGTCGCCACCACAGGCGCTAAGACCTGCTATCGCAGTGCTTAATATCGCTATTTTAATGTGATTCATTGCCATTCTCCTTATTCGCCGGTCAGCAGATCGAGGGCTTGGTTAATCATATGGAACACCATATTTTGCTCAATAACGCCGTGTACAAATTGCGAACCTGGGCCGCGGGCGTGAAGGCTAATGTCTTCGCCGGCATGGGTTTCGGAACCTAGCGGTATTAATGCTTCTTGGTGAAAGCCTGACGATTCAGTATCAACACTGCCGAGATCTGCCCGTCCTGCTTGATTACCCTTTGAGTATACCGCGTCGGCATCTGTCTCTGCGCCAAGGTCGTGAAAGCCTAGGCCATTGGTGTATCCCACCGTTGTGTATGGCATGCCGTCGGCAGCATTGGTGGGTTCAGTTTCGCCAACAGCGACGACCTTGCCTAGAATCGGATTGCCGCGTTTGGGGTAGCCGGCAATAGTGAACACATGGCTGTGGTCAGCGGTGACCATAATCAGGGTTTCTTCCGGGTTAGTTGCATCTACTGCTGCTTGTACCGCATTCGATAGCTCAATGGCATCTGTTAATGCGCTATAGGCACTGCCGGCGTGGTGACCGTGGTCAATACGGCCAGACTCCACTACCAGTAAATAGCCTTTGCTATTGTTGTTGAGAATGTCGATGGCTTTGCTGGTCATTTGAGTCAAGGACGGCTCGCCGGCAAC
>TARA_R110001592_G_scaffold25598_2_pt1 | contig 29764 bp, 22 predicted proteins | sample TARA_R110001592 | Tara Oceans TARA_R110001592 (sample SAMEA4398387) | marine metagenome | biome: Polar Biome; feature: [SRF] surface water layer (ENVO:00010504); material: water (ENVO:00002006), including particulate matter (ENVO:01000060) such as... | depth 5 m | reverse complement strand
ATCGCTATTATCTAAACTGCTTATATAATATTCGATACGACCCCTTTCGACCCATATCGTTGCTATACGACCCCTTTCGACCCATATCGTTGCTCTCTGTACTCATTTGTACTATTTTGACATCTGTTATTATTTATTCTCTTTTCATCTAAAATAAGAACCTAACATGACTGATGAAATCCTAACCATAAAAGAAGTGGCCAGCTATCTGAAGGTCAACGACAGGACAGTTTATCGTCTAGCCTCTAGTCAGAAGATTCCAGCCTTTAAAGTTGGCAATGCATGGCGTTTCAAACGCGCTGACTTGGAAAAGTGGATAAATAATCAGCAAAATAAAATATCGACAGAAGGAGCCGGTAACGATGAAAATCATCGATAATATAAACGACCTTCTCGGCGATGATCTAAAGCAAACCATTAAGCCCAAGGCTAAACTCAAAGTTGCGGCATCTTGCTTCTCTATCTATGCCTATGAAGCCTTAAAAGAACAGTTAGAGCAAATAGAGTCATTCGAGTTCATTTTTACTGCGCCTACTTTTGTAGAAGATCAGGTTTCTGATAAATTCAGGAAGGAAAAGCGGGAATTTCATATCCCTAAAAGCCAGCGAGAAAAAGCGTTTTACGGCACTGATTTCGAAATTCAGCTAAAGAATAAACTTACCCAAAAAGCTATTGCTAAAGAATGTGCAGACTGGATTCGCCGTAAAGCAATATTCCGCTCGAACATCACTAAAGCACCCATGCAGCAATTTGCGGCGATTAAACAAAATGAGGAAGAGCATATTTATAGCCCGCTTCATGGTTTTACCGCTGTCGATATTGGATACCAGCAAGGCGATGCGGTGAGTAATTTTGTTAACCGGTTTGAAGATCAACCGATGACAACCACGTATTTAAACCTGTTTGAACAAATCTGGACAGATCAAAGCAAACTGGAAGATGTCACCGAACGTTTAACCAAACATATTTCAGGGATATACCAGGAAAACTCACCAGAGCGCATCTATTTTTTGATGCTCTACAATATTTTTAATGAGTTTCTGGAAGACTTGTCGGAAGACGTGTTGCCTAACGATTTAACGGGTTATCAAGACAGCCTTATCTGGAAGAAACTCTTCAACTATCAAAAAGATGCGGCAACCGGCATTATCAACAAGCTTGAAACCTACAATGGTTGCATTCTGGCAGACAGTGTCGGCCTGGGTAAAACCTTCTCTGCCCTAGCGGTCGTTAAATATTACGAACTCAGAAATAAATCAGTTTTAGTACTCTGCCCCAAAAAACTTGCCGACAATTGGTTGAACTACAACCGCAACCTCACCACCAACCCTTTTGTGAAAGACCGTTTTAATTATGATGTCTTGTGCCATACCGACCTTCAGCGCACATCCGGTGAGTCGTTCGGCATTCCCTTAAATCGCATCAACTGGGGAAACTACGACCTGGTGGTGATTGATGAGTCGCATAACTTTCGCAATAACGATGTCTATAAAGATAAAGAAACACGTTATCAGAAGTTAATGAATTCCGTCATAAAAGCAGGCGTCAAAACCAAAGTATTAATGCTGTCTGCTACACCCGTGAATAACCGGTTTAGTGATTTAAAGAATCAACTGGCATTGGCCTATGAAGGTGAATCCGAATCTTTCCGCGAGAAGATAGGCACTCAACGCAGTGTAGAAGCCATCTTTAAACGCGCACAAAAAGCCTTTAATGACTGGTCAGAACTGGCCCCTGAACAACGTACCGCCAGCGCCATATTAGATTCATTAGACTTCGACTTCTTCCAACTGCTCGACAGTGTCACCATCGCCCGCTCTCGCAAGCATATCGAAACATTTTACGACACATCAGAAATTGGCCGTTTTCCTGATCGACGCAAACCACTGTCTTACCACCCACCGCTGACTTTACGCGGTGATGTGATTGGCTTTAACCAAATTTTTGCTCAGCTATCAATTCTGAAACTGGCAGTCTATGCGCCCGTTAGCTACATTTTGCCCAGCAGAATGGCGAAGTATGAAGATCTATATGACACCGATGTCGGTAACAAAGGCAAATTAAGACAAGCTGACCGCGAAAAGAGTCTTCAACGTTTAATGGTCACCAACTTGTTAAAGCGGCTGGAAAGCTCGGTCCACTCTTTCAGAATCACCCTGGATAAGTTGAGAGATAACCATCAACGCTCCCTCGATAATATTGCTGATTTTTTAGAGAACGGAGAGAGCATTATCTTTAATGACATTGCCTCGGCCTATGAAGATACCGATTTTGATGACGATGACTTCACAGACATGGATGACGCCTTCTCCACAGGCGGCAAAATAAAAATCAACCTGTCTGATATGGACCTGCCCGCCTGGCAGCATGACTTGGAAACCGACCTCCACGTTATCGAAGCACTGCTAGAAGAAATGCAAAAGGTGACACCTCAAGAAGACGCAAAACTTCAACACATAAAAGCGCACGTAGAAGCCAAGATAGAGAATCCAATTAACCCTGGTAACCGAAAAGTGCTTATCTTCACCGCATTCGCTGACACCGCCGATTACCTTTATGATCAGTTAGCAGGTTACTTTCAAAAAACACAACAGATTCATAGCGCAAAGGTCACCGGCAGTAGCACACCTAAATCGACCATTGGTAAAGGATACGATTTCCAAAGCCTGCTGACCTTATTTTCACCACGCTCAAAAGAAAAGGCCGCCATTCTGCCAAACGAAACCGCCGAACTCGACATTCTCATCGGCACAGACTGCATTTCAGAAGGGCAAAACCTGCAAGATTGCGACTACCTAATTAACTACGATATTCACTGGAACCCGGTTCGCATCATCCAGCGTTTTGGCCGTGTCGACCGAATTGGCTCGCTTAACCAAAGCATTCAACTGGTAAATTATTGGCCCGATATTTCTTTAGATGAATATATCAACCTGAAGGAACGGGTTGAGAACCGCATGGTCATTTCTGATATTACCGCCACCGGTGATGATAATGTACTCAATGTCGAGACCAACGATGTGGCCTATCGTAAAGAACAACTGCGTAAGCTCCAAGATGAAGTGATCGATCTGGAAGACGTGAAAACCGGCGTGGCTATTACCGATCTTGGTCTAAACGATTTCCGTATGGACCTACTCAATTACATCAAAGCCAATGGCGAACTAAATAATTTACCCAATGGCCTGCATGCCGTTGTTCAAGCAGATGAAACCCGGGGTCTGGTGCCGGGGGTTATTTTTGCCCTGCGTAATCGCAACCATAGCATCAATATTAATCAGCAAAACCGCTTGCACCCATACTACTTAATTTACATGGCCAACGATGGTGAAGTCATCATTAACCATATGCAAGTCAAGCCACTCTTAGACCGAGTGCGAGCGGCCTGTAAAGGAAAGAACCAAGCTATAGATTCTGCCTGCCGTTCGTTCAATCAAAACACCAACGACGGTAAGGAGATGGAAGCCTACTCAGAGCTGCTAGACCAAGCCATAGCTACCATGGTGGAGCTAAAAGAAGATAAAGACCTCGACAGCCTGTTTACCGGCCACAAAACTACCGCCCTCACCCATACCATTGCGGGTTTGGAAGACTTTGAGCTGATCAACTTTATCATTGTGCAAGGCGAATAAAACATGGATGGCGCAATGTCGACAGCAGAGCTTGAACCCGGCCACTATACATTCCCAGAGGCAGCACGCTTTGGCAAGAAACTGCCCAAAGAAAAAATATACCAATACGCCACTCCAACAAACGCCATTAAACAACTATTTATAAAACGGCTAGATCGCATCATTTGGCAGTTTAAGCTGGCACCAGAAACCATTAATATACCGGCCACGCAAAGTGTACCCGAGATCCAGGTTTTCGATCTGTATTTGAAGCCCGACATGCAAGCTTCCAATGCACAGGGTTTAGCGATAGATGAAGCGGTATTACGCAGCATTGATAAAGCCATTGCCTTCCATATTTACTATCGTATTCGTTGGAATAATAAGGTGCAGTATGTCATGGCCTATAAACGCCCCAGCGAAGCCGGTAAAGCGCAGTGGGTCGTGGGGGATTATTTTTACAGCGAACACTTACAAGAAACAGAAGACTCAGCAGCCAATAAGCAACACTTGCCCGTGATGCTGAATTTAGCCGCCTTATACGAGTATCTGTTAAAAACACTGATTACAGAACCGGCAAGACCCAATGAAACACTAAGCGAACTCATTGAACGGCTCAGCCTAATTAGAAACAAACAACGCGAACTGAATAAGCTAGAGACGCACTTGCATCGAGAAAAGCAGTTCAACCGAAAGATAGACATAAACCAGCAAGTCAACCGACTAAAAACCGAACTTGCAGATTTAATGGCTAGCCAATAACGACCCGGCAGTAAAAAAACAGACGAACACGCAGTCAACACTTAAAAAAAGAGAAACAGCCTCAATGGACAAACTGAAAATGCACAGCCCCAACTTTGTCGACCAGAATATCGAAAAGCTGGCCAGCCTGTTCCCGAACTGTGTCACAGAAGCCAAGAACAGCCAAGGCGAACTCACCAAAGCCATTGATTTTGATTTGTTAAAGCAAGAACTCTCTACGCATATTGTCGAAGGCCCGCAAGAGCGTTACCAGCTCAACTGGCCAGGCAAACGCGAAGCCTTGCTCACCGCGAACGCACCTATTGCCAAGACCTTGCGCCCCTGCCGGGAAGAAAGTGTCAATTTCGACACCACCCAAAATCTGTTTATCGAAGGCGATAATCTGGATGCGCTTAAGCTTTTGCAAGAAACCTATTTGGGTAAGGTGAAAATGATTTATATCGATCCGCCTTATAACACCGGTAACGATTTTATCTATGAGGATGATTTTGCGGAAGATACTGAATCTTACAAGTTGCGCTCAAATGAGAAGGATGAAGAAGGTAATCATCTAATTGCCAATACCGAATCAAATGGTCGATTTCATTCAGATTGGATTAGCATGCTGTTCTCTAGGTTGAAGCTCGCAAAAAATATGCTTACGTCAGATGGAGTTATTTTTTTATCTATTGATGACCATGAATACGTTAATTTATATCGTATATGTTCTGAAATATTTGGAGAAAGTAATTATTGCGGCACGTTTGTTTGGAAAAGAAGAAGTGGATCAATGGACTCTACCAATGGAATTAGTTCAGACCATGAATATGTTTTAGCTTTCGGCAAAGAAAATTCTATTCTTAAAGGGTTAGAACGAACATTTGAAGGCTATTCAAATGAGGATAATGATCCTCGCGGCCCTTGGAAGAAGGATAATTTAAGCGCAGGTAAGCCAGGCGGAGATGTATACTATCCTATTACTGACCCCGTTACAGGTAATGAATTTTTTCCTCCAGAAGGTCGATACTGGTCGTGTAATAGGGTCACCATGAAAAACCGTATTTCTGAAGGTAGGGTAATCTTTCCAGCGCTACCAACTGGTAGACCAATGTTAAAGCGTTTCAAATCTGAAGCTGAAAAGCTAAGAGTACCAGTATCTACATGGATGATCTCTAATGAGAAACTTCGAGTTTCAAACTCTTTGATTGCTCCATTGAATACTGCTGCCACAAAGGAAGTACAAACTCTGTTTGGAAAGAAACTATTTCCTTATCCAAAATCGACCAAGCTTATCGAGTCCTTAGCATCACAAGTTTTAGATCATAACTCCATTGTTTTAGATTTCTTCGCAGGTTCTGCAAGTACAGCTCATGCAATATTTAAAATGAACTCAGTGGATGGGGGTAATAGGAGAGTTATTCTAGTGCAACTTCCTGAGCCTTTAGAAGAAAGTACAGAAGCATGGAAAGATGGATTTACAGATGTATCGCAAGTGAGTAGAAAGAGACTAATTCTTTGCGGAGAAGAAATAAAAAATTGTAAAGATAACCACAAGAATTGGAATCAGGACATTGGCTTTCGCGTACTTAAAGTCGACAACTCAAACATGTCTGAAGTTTATTACAATCCAAACTCAATCTCCCAAGAAGACCTCTTCAATCAAATCGACAACGTCAAAGAAGACCGCACTGAAGAAGACTTACTTTTCCAGGTGATGCTCGACTGGGGTGTCTATCTGCACTTACCTATTCGAAAGGAAACTATTCAAGGTAAAACCGTTTTCTTTGTCGATACCAATGCCCTGATTGCCTGTTTTGATAAAAACGGCGCTATTGATGAAGGCTTTGTTAAAGAGCTCTGCCAGCACAAACCCCTTCGCGTGGTATTTCGCGATGCAGGCTTTGCCGATGACGATGTCAAAATCAACGTCGAGCAGATATTTAAACAACTTTCACCCCATACCGACGTGAAGTCTATCTAAGGAGCGAACCATGGGTACATCATTAGATAAGCTAACTATACAGGGTTTCAAGTCTATTCAAGAATTGAAGGATTTCGAACTCACCAACCTTAATGTGATCGTCGGGGCCAACGGTGCGGGTAAAAGTAACCTGATATCGTTCTTTAGAATGCTACGTTCTTTAATAGACGGAAATTTGAATCGCTACGTGAGAGACAGCGGTGGCGCGGGTGACTTGTTGTTTAATGGCAGAAAGCAAACTGAAAGCATGTATTTCAAAACACGCTTTGGTGCACGCGGTTATCGTTTCACATTAGTCCCCACACCATCAAATAAATGCGCCATTGAAGATGAGGCAAGGTATTACGCTGGCGGTCATAGCGGTTGGTGGAGTTTAGGCGATAGCGATGATGGAAAATCTAAAATGGTGGCCGAAGTACTAGATAAAACATCAGATGCGAAGTATTCCCGCCCTGTCTTTGATGCCATTACCTCCTGGCAAATCTATCACTTTCACGATACCAGTGGCACGGCCAGCATGCGCCATTATGAGATTGTGCAAGACAATAAAGTACTACGGGAAGATGCATCCAACATTGCCCCCTTCCTGCTGAAACTTAAAAATGATTTTCAGGCGGATTACAAAGCGATATTAAATGCTATTCGTCTGGTCACCCCCTTCTTTGATGATTTTATTTTAGAGCCGCAAAAAAGCGGTGAGAAGGAAGAAGTCAATATCAGTTGGCTTCAGAAAGGCTCCGACTACCCGATGCAGCCCTATCATTTATCTGATGGTTCTATCCGCTTTATTTGTTTGGCCACGGCATTACTTCAGCCTAACCCACCTTCCACCATCATCATTGACGAGCCGGAATTAGGTTTGCACCCGGCGGCGATTGTGATTCTTGGCGAGCTGATTCAGCAGGCAGCACAACGAACTCAGGTAATTATTGCCACTCAGTCTCCTGCCCTAATTGATCAGTTTGCGATTGATAACATTGTCGTCGTTAATCGAAAAGATGGGGCTTCGACTTTTGAGCGTTTAAACGAAAAGGACTTTTCAGAATGGCTAGAAAGTTATTCTGTGGGCGAGCTATGGACCAAGAATGTGATCGCCGGAGGCCCACGCTATGAGTAATTACATTGAGGTAATTGCGATTGTGGAAGGGAAAACGGAGCAAGTGTTTGTCGAGTCTGTACTGGCGCCCTATCTTGGACAAAAGCAAATTTTCATCTCGGCAACCCAAGTTTCCAAGCCTGGAGAAAAAGGCGGCGACGTGCGTTTTGTGAAGGTAGAAAGAGATTTAGGCAACCACCTTAAACAAAGAGCCAACACCTATGTCACCACGCTCGTTGACTATTACGGAGTGAAAGAATGGCCGGGGCTTGATAGCCTTGGAAAAAATTTACAGCCAGCTCAAATAGCGGCACACCTGAACCAAGCCACGCAAGATAAGGTCAACACGCTGTTCCCGGAACAACGCCCTGCTGAGCGCTTTATCCCCTTTATGTTAATACATGAATTTGAAGCACTGCTTTTCAGTGATAGCGAGCTGCTTGCATCTGAACTGAATATAGATGAAAAAGAAGTGAAAGCAGTTTTGGCAGAATGCGGCGAACCCGAAGCCATCAACAACAGCCCACAAACGGCACCTTCGAAACACCTAGATAAATGGTCGAAGTATGGAAAGTTTGCTAAGACAAGCACAGGCATTACCATTGCCAGCAATATCGGCATACCGAAGATGAGAGAAAAATGCCCGCTTTTTAATGACTGGTTGAATACGCTTGAAGCCCTGGTTAAAGGACCGGTATGAAGATAATGTTCAAGCACCTAAGTTATCAAAGAACATCGCTTCAGTTTGCCAAATAAAAAGGATAAACAAGATGAACCCGGAACTACAGGCCTTACAACAAAAACTCGATTTTTTGGTCCAAACAGCGCCCGAAGAAAAGATTGAATTCTGGTTTGCCCGTGACTTGCAGGAACCTTTGGGCTATGCCCGTTGGGAGAATTTTTTAACCGCCATACGCCATGCAACAGAGTCATGTGAAGCAACCGGTTACGAGGTGTCAGACCATTTTCGTGGCGTCACGAAAATGGTCACCTTAGGTAGTCGTTCTCAACCAGAAGCACTACCAGCTGAAGAAGACCTTAAGAAGCTAGAACGTAGAGTCAAATCCCAAGAAAAAAAGCTAGGTAGAGTCGCTGCCAAATTGCCCGATACTGAAAACACGAAGAACAACACTCACAACAGTTTGCCGGACTAGTCGTATGAAACTTAAATTCAAACACCAAGCTTTCCAAGCGGCATCGGTTCAGTCTGTTGTGGACTGTTTTAAAGGGCAGTTAGCGAATACTGCCGCCATGCGTTATCGCGTTGACCCAGGTGTGTCACCTAAAGATCACACTGGCGCTTATCAACCAGCTGCCGAATTAGAAGGCTTTAAAAATGCCGACATTCAACTTAGTGACCTGCAGCTCTTAGAAAATATCCAGCAAATACAACGTCAGCAGAATTTGCCACAATCATCCAGCTTGGCCAGTGATAAAGTCTGTAAGCTTAACCTAGATATCGAGATGGAAACCGGTACAGGTAAAACCTACTGCTATATCAAAAGCATATTTGAATTAAATCGCCAATATGGCTGGAACAAATTTATTATTGTAGTGCCCAGTATTGCTATTCGTGAAGGTGCCTATAAATCGCTGAAAATTACCCGCGAACATTTTTTAGAGCAATATCATAAACAAGCACGCTTCTTTATCTACAACTCTAAAAGCTTACATGAGCTTGAAGGTTTCTCTTCTGATGCTGGCATAAACGTGATGGTGATCAACGTGCAAGCCTTTAATGCTCGCGGAAAAGATAACCGTCGTATCTATGAAGAGTTAGACGATTTTCAGTCTCGCCGCCCTATCGATGTGATCAAGGCGAATCGGCCGATTATGATTCTAGATGAGCCGCAAAAGATGGAAGGCAAAAAGACCTTGGATTCTTTCGCAGAATTCAACCCACTGTTTATTCTCCGCTATTCGGCCACCCATAAAACAGAACATAATAAAGTCTATCGACTCGATGCCTTAGATGCCTACAATCAAAAGCTGGTTAAGAAAATTGGCGTTCGCGGCATCACCGCAAAAGGTCTGGCTGGTACAAACGCGTATATGTTTCTGGAAGGAATCGATGTATCAACGACTAAGGCACCTGTTGCTCGCTTGGAATTAGAAATTAAACGCAAGAGTGGCGATATCGTTCAGGATTTACGCAAGGTCACCAAAGGCAGCAATCTATTTGAGCTGTCAGAAGGATTAAACCAATACCAAGGCTTTGTGGTTTCCAACATAAACGCTAATACCGATACCCTCTCTTTTACCAATGGCGTCGAACTTTCGGTTGGTGATGCCTGTGGCGATATCAACGAAACCATCATTCGTCGTATTCAAATACGGGAAGCAATAAAAGCTCACCTTGAAAAAGAGCAAAAGCTCTTCGAGCAAAACATCAAAGTGCTCACCCTGTTCTTTATTGATGAGGTAGCAAAATATAGGGATTACTCTTCAGAGGATGAAAAAGGCGAATATGCCAGGATATTTGAAGAAGAATACAAGCATGCCCTTAATGATGTTTTGTCGCTCGAAGACACACCTTACCAGCGATATTTAAAGAAGATTGATGTTGAACGAACGCATAATGGTTATTTCTCTATCGATAAAAAAACCAAACGGCTCGTTGACCCGAACCTAGGAAAAAAAGCCACCGAAGCCGATGATGTTGACGCTTACGACCTGATTCTGAAAGACAAAGAGCGGCTACTGAGTTTCGAAGAGCCAACACGGTTTATATTTTCCCACTCGGCACTTCGTGAAGGCTGGGATAACCCCAATGTATTTGTTATTTGTGCACTCAAGCATAGTGACAATACCGTATCGCGCCGACAAGAAGTTGGCCGTGGTTTACGTTTAGCGGTGAACCAATTTGGAGACCGGATAGATCACCCTTCTATTGTGCACGAAGTGAATCGGCTCACTGTTGTCGCAAGTGAAAGCTATAAAGACTTCGTCTCCGCTCTTCAAAAAGACATGGCCGCGAGTCTTTCTGCCAGGCCGAAAATGGCCGACGAAGAGTATTTCACAGGAAAGTTACTTATCACCGACGAGGGCAACCTGGAAGTCACGCCTGAAATGGCTAAACAGATCTATCGTTTCTTACTTAAAAATGACTACACCGATGATCAGGACCATATTACAGAGGAATATCATCGCGCTAAACGAGAAGGCTCCATCGCCACATTGCCTGAAACCTTGCAGCCTTTTACTGAGCAAATTATTCAGTTGATCGATAGTGTTTATAGCGACGCGGCCTTACCGTCTATGGAAGACGAGCGAAAAGCGAAGACCAACCCTAGAAATGGTAATTTCCATAAAAAAGAGTTCCAGGAACTTTGGAGCAGAATAAACCGTAAAGCGGTATACACCGTACATTTTAATAGTGATGAACTGGTTGCAAAGTGCATTAACTATCTTGATGACAAACTTCGCGTAAGAAAGCTTGAATTCACGGTCGAACGTGGCGAACAAATTGATAATACTTCAATAGAGCAAGTAAACGCTGGTAACAGTTTTAAAGTCAGTGAGAAAGAAACAGCAGATTACAAACAATCTATTCACTCTGCCGTAAAGTATGATTTATTAGGCAAAATTGCAGAAGGCACAAAGTTAAAAAGGTCGACAGTTGCAGCCATTCTTAAACAACTCAATAAAGCTGTATTTACGCAATTTCAATACAACCCTGAAGACTTTATTGCTGTGGCAAGCAAACTAATCAACGAGCAAAAGGCCACGGTCATTATCGAGCACTTAGCTTATGACACGCTTGCAGATAAATTTGACGATGCCGAAATTTTTACCGAGAACCAGGCGATTAATGATTTCAGCCGAGCAAAGCCTGCTGATAAACGACATATATACGACTTCGTTATCACTGATTCAGGTATTGAGAACAAGTTTATTGAAGAGCTTGAAGTGCGTAAAGAAGTCATCGTTTATGCCAAATTACCGCGAGGTTTCTTTATCCCGACACCCGTAGGTGACTATAACCCGGACTGGGCTATCGCCTTCCAGCAAGGTTCAGTCAAACATGTTTATTTCGTGGCTGAAACTAAAGGCTCGATGTCTTCGATGGACTTAAAAGGGATTGAGAATGCCAAAATAGACTGCGCTAAGCGCTTCTTTGAGAAGATCAATACGGAATTCACAAACAAGCATGTGAAATACGATGTTGTCAAAGACTTCGAAAGCTTGAAAACGCTGGTTATGTAAGGAAAACGAGATGCCGGATATCACCATGATCACTTATGACCAACTCATGCAACCTTTACTCAACGCGCTTCATGAGCTTGGTGGGTCAGGTAGTAACGATGAGATTTATGAAAAAGTAGTTGAGCTGCAACAGCTGGATAACAAGTCAAAAGCAATTACATAACATATTCTTTCTTATTCATTTAATAAAATGCTTACGAAAAGCTGCAGCATAAGGAACATTTAAAGGCCAACTCGAGGTTTACATTATCTATCGTTCCATTAACTGAAAACGATAGGTAATTGTTATGAAAGATGATATTGATACACCGAATAATGAAAATGCAAAACCCGCTTACCCAATTTATCCAGATACCAAGCTGCTAAAAAACGGAACACGTAAGGTTCTAAAAACACGAGATAATGTAAAGGCGCTCTGTGACTTTATTGACTATGAGCCAAAGATGAACTTGATGACGAACGACATTCATATCCCACCTTCAATCTCGCCCGAGATCACCACCACTGAAGATTTCATGTCATACCTTATTAGTGAAGGTGAAAAATATGATCTCAGTGAGACGGCAATAAAAAACCATTTTGGCTCGATCTGTAATGCTAATTGTTTTCACCCTATACGTGATTGACTAGACCAAGGCAAGTGGGATGGCAAACCCCGGGTTAGAAAACTTCTAGAGGCATTTAACTTCACCTATCAAAGCCTTTCAATTACAGTCATGACTTATTGGCTAGTATCTGCAATAGCGGCACTTTACGAGATTAAGTTTAAAACAAAACTTACACCGATTATTCAGAGTGGACAGTCATGCATGAAATCAACTCTTATTGAAAGATTGGCAACCATTCCCAACATTACAGGAGATTCATTTCTAGCTGAAGGCTCTCTTGATCCCAATAATCGAGATAGTATTAAAAATGCCATCTCTGTATGGATAGCAGAACTTGCAGAGTTTGAATCGACTACAAAATCTGAAATTGGAAAGCTGAAGTCGTTCCTAACTAAGTCTGTGGATAAGGTGAGATTTCCTTATAATCCGGGCACGACAGAAAAACAGCGTTGCACTATTTTCATTGGCACTGTAAACAACCAAAATTTTCTGAAGGATCCAACAGGCAATAAGAGATTTGCAACTCTACCACTAGCCGGACCTATAGATATCGATACTGCTAACGAAATTTTAGGTTGGGAATATAAGAGAAGTGCCCCTCATCTAGTGTACCCAGAGAACCTGAGACAATTTTGGCTAGAAATCAAGGCGCTTTATGACGAAGGGCATGGCTGGAACCTACCGGATTCGATTGTCGAGCAAACAGAAAATATCAATAAAAATTTTCGATTAACCCACACTCGCTTTCTGACAGGATTAATCAAGCTCTGTATACGCTCATTTTACTGACGCCTAGTTGCTCAGTGAGTAGCTGAGCAGGCATGTGCTTATCTAACTTTTTATATAAATGTAAAATATCTTGAGTGCCCATAACTCACTCCAGAGCATTTTTTTCATAAACTGACAATAACCGCAAAAGAAAAGTATTTCCCGCATCACTTAAAAAATATCGTTTATCTCCCACTTTGTAAGCGAAGTTACGACTAGTTATGAAATCTAACGCCTCTTGGGTTCCATTTTTAAAACGGGCAGCTCGCAAGATATCTGTATATTCAGGGTCATCATTTAAGGCTGTGATATCAACTTCATCAAGCCCCATATCGGGCATAGATAAAAGTTCAAGATCTCTGCCTGAACGAGAAAAATAGCGCCCTAAAATAAGTAGTACGACCTGAATTTTGAAGGCATTTTCATCAGCTTCATCGGCTCCGTCATCACCCATTTCTCGAATATAATAAAATTCACCCGAATCATCTAATATCAGTTCGCTACCAATATGCTGGTATAATTTTTTAAAGTGACTTTCGTTATTAAATAATAATGTGTACTGAGGGTTATCTTTATACTCGGCTCTTAGCGTGTCATATGCTCTCTTGGTAATTACTTTACCTTGTGCAAAGTCTCGATAAATTAATGAGCTCATCTTTGCATCAATCTCATCAAATGAATTTAGATTAGACTGCTCTAAGTTCATGATTCTCTCTCCTGTGTATTGACTATCCTTTTCCCTGACTCATCCACTTCTTTTAACCTACGACGCCGGTAAACATATGACTGATCTTCAAATGCTATTCGAACATGTTTATTGGTATTCACTAAATACAGCCCACTACGATCTTCTCCTGTGAATTCGTGAGACAACCTAATAGACGCCGTCAATAAGTCGGAGAATTGATAATCAGGTAAGAAATCTATTAGTCGATAATGCAACATTGCGATAAGATCCTGTGTAGGTCGCAGCTCCATATCTTTCATCCACTGGTAGAGTTTCTCAGCCCTCTGAATGCTCTGCTTGGCTAATGACTTTGAAGTACTCTCTCCTGCTTCTGGTAGCCAATTCAGGTTTTTAGACATGTCATTCAACCGAAGCTCTAGTTCGGTAAATAGATTATCCAAATAAGCTATTGAGTGACCAAAACGATAGTTTTTTGGCCTTGTCTGCTGTTTGAGGCCCAATACAAAATCTGTCCCTTTGACGAGAGTTCTTTCTAAGCGAGTTTTTCTTAGGTCATGGCTCAAGGTTTGATCGTAATCAGCCCTTAACTGCTGATAAAAGTGCTCCATGGCATTTGATTCCAACATACCCTTTCGGCTTTTTCGTAAAAACCGTTCAACCTCTTTTGATACAGCAGTAACAGGCTTGTAGGTATTCGTGAAGCTCATGGAAAAACGAAATATCTGGTCAGCTGTATCGTGGAAGCTGTAGGTTTCAAAAAGACGTTTACATTCGTTAAGTACAGCAAACAAGTTCAAACCTTCAGCCAACCTCAGATTCGGATTTACAAATGTCGAAGTGGGTTTAATATGCCTTTCATAAATAAGAGTAACGCTTTCAAACAACTCTTTTCTAAATAATAAAAAATACTCTGGCGACTTACTTGATTCAGCCGATAGCTCTTCTAACTTACTACTCCAGTTTTGCATCGCAGAAACATTCTTACGAACTAAACCCAACAAACTGCTCAGTTGTTCTAATAGATCATCTCTAAGTTCTGTAAAGTCAGGGTCGGACATTAAGAAAGAAGATGCTTCAAGCCTACCACCTACTGAGCGAAGGCTATCGAGGCGACTGCGTAATTTAGTATCAGTGATATCTTGCTGCAGCGATGCATTACATAGCCGAAATATATTTAACACTTCATCTTGAAAAAGCAGCAGTTTATCACCTTCTTTTTTCTCTATATCGGCAATAACCTGAGACTGAAACAGATTGTCAGTCTTAAAAGCGGCTTTCAAGCGACGCTGTGCATCTTGTTCCAACGGCGCTATATAGTTTCTGACGCCAATGATCAGTGCCGTCTCCCGAATATAACGTTCCTTTCTATCATCCATATTTTGAATGCAATCCAGCATAATCTGTGGATGATTCAAAAGAATGCGTATTGTTTCTAGCGTGTTGAAACGCTTGCTCATGCATCACCTTCTAAAAAGGAGATTTGCTCACGCTCTACGACTGAAATATCCATAATGGATGGATCATTAATGGCAAAAAAGCCCTCTCCGCCCCCCCAATACACAATAGTACGGCTGTGATGATAAGGCTGGGACGTTTTCATCATACCGATCTCATGATAGACACTAATCTTATAGATAAGTTCTGCACTTGCGCTATAGGTTGAGGCAGCAAATAAACTAAAACCTCGTTCCGATAAATGAGGTAATAACCAGTCAAACTGTGCTAAATCAATTGTGGCTGCTTCATCTAAAACTAAGGGCATAGAAACGTTAGCACTGCTATGAAGTACTTTATTGAGTAGCACTTGAACCATTTCAAAGTTAATGAGTGCGGTCGTAGAATTAGATTGTTGCTTGGTTTGTAAACGCTCTTCTCCTACTTTTCTAGTTCGATAACTCAGGTTGGTAACAATTTTGTCCATAGTGAGCTTGGTATCTGAACTGCCATTGAAAAACTCTCCGACAAAGACACGTAAACGTTCATAGAATTCATCCGAAGGCAATTTGTTGCCATGAAGGTCAAACTTATTAATTTCTGCAATCAAGTTTCTGAATTTTGGATGAACTGAGATACTAACAGCCACCTGCTCCAGGTCATTAATGCGTACTTGACTGAAATCTCTGTTGAGCTGACTTTCAAAGCGCTGAACATGCTCATAGTTATCGGTCAGCACTTTTATATAACTTGCCACGGACTCATTATGCTCATACACCTGTAACATAAGTACTTGTTTTTGCCGAGGCAATTCAGAATAGACATCACTAATACGCTGCATACAGTACTTTACTGAGTTTGACGACGGTACTTGCTTACGAATTTCATGATCATCTTCAATAATGTCGTCATGTACCGACTCACGTAACTCGTTTATTATTTTATCTCTCAGCTGGTCTAATCGATGAAAATCCTTGTCAAGCTGATCAAAATCTTCTTGACTGACTGGTTTCGCTTCCTCATCAAGGTCAATAGGTTCCTTCCAATTTGATAAGGCATTATTAAGCCTAGGATAGAGAAGGCAGAGGCTTTTTTTCCTATTCACCAAGGCAACGAATGAATCATTTTTAGTAGTAATAACGTCTAATTCTGTTTTACATTGTGCGGCCTTACTTTTGAGTAATTCACTGCTTTGTTCTAACTTAGCAAGTTTAGTGTTAAGGCTGTTCAGATCCCGCTCTAACTCAATAAACTTTGTTTGTGCTTCGGAAAAATTAAACTTAGCGACTTCGTAGCGCTTTAAAGCCGTAATCTCTTTTTCAAGTGACTTAATCTCCTTATCAGCATCCTCAATTTTCTTTTGCCTAGGTAAGGTGGTATCCGTACTAGTGAGGTCACCGAGAGAACGCTTCCATGTATCAAGCTCATCACTTAATTTCTCAAGCTGCTTTTCCACATCATCGATGAGTGGCTGTGATTGTTTATGGAAAGACTGATCGAACCATTTAGCCTGCTCAGAAGCACAATCAAATAAAGCACTAAACTCAGTGATAACCTTTGTTTCAAGATCAGTTAAAGAGCGGCATGGATTGGCTAACACTAATTTTTTATTGACCGCCGCTAAAGGCTCCAAAATAATGCCTGGCAACTGGGCATCGAGTCGAAACTGCTCATTTAATAGCCGCTTTTGAAGTAATGCCTCGGTTTCTTTTCCCGCTTTAATCAGCTTCTGTAATTCAATTTTTCGTTGTGCTGACTTATCCTCATCTATCAATGCTTCACGCTGACTTGTTTTATCAACAAAGACTTCTTGTAATATCTGCAGAATTTCAGAGACTGGAAAATTAGAGGCATACTGCAACTTTAAGCTCTCTACCACATCAATATGCCGTTGCTCTTCTGTAATTCTTTTAGTGCAATCTTTGATTAAAGTCTCTTGTTCAATTTTTTTATTTTTAAGCTGCTTAAGCTTGCTTTCACTATCTTTATATTCTTGATTTGATTGCTGATATAAATTAGCAAGCCCATCTCTTTCAGACCGGATCGTTAGTATTTGCTTTTCAAGTCGATTAGTTAATTTACAAAAATGACTATCTGCCTCATCTAAGCACGTATATTCATCGTAGTCCTTTTTAAGCGTATTAAATCGAGGTTCAAAGTTATCAATACGAGTCAATGCCTGCTGCTTTGCTTTGAGTTCGAGATGCTTTTGAAGGAATTCTTCAATATCGAACTCTAGTGCATCTGTGGCGTATTTCTTATCCGCTTCAATAATACTTGCGACAGCCTTTGCGACTGAATCTGCTCCGGTATTCATTTCAAATAATAATAGAATCAGTGCTCTTAGAGACTCAATCCGACTGTCATCTGTTTCTATCAGAGGGAACAAACAATAACGCATTTCCTCCCGATCAAGAAAGTTATTGGCATAGAGCATCCGCTTCAATTTACCGGTATCACTTGCCATGACAGTCTTAGGTGCAAACTTCTTTAAATTTTCACTGACTTTATTTACAGATAGATCAGCAACCGCATGACCAATTCCATCTTCTTCGCCAGCGCCGTCTGGCCCAAACTGCCAAAAAAGTGAACGGATTTGCTCATATGCTAAAGGCGTAAATATTCGGTTAAAACCCATATTTTGGCTTCGATATAGAATCTGGCAATGAGTACCAACATAGTTTTCTACTTCAAGAATCAAAAAACTGCGGGATGAAGGAAAGTAATGGTTATAACTATCGTCATTACTGTAGTAGTCATCTTTATTGGGTACTTTAAAGGCAAATTTGTTTTTGCTATTTTTGAAGTTATTCTCAGGCAAAAGAAACAGACGGATAGCATTAAGAAGGCTGGATTTACCCACATTCCCCTTACCCAGCAACATTGCGTGACGATCTACCGGCAGTTCAACATAGCAAAGCCCGGCTGAATCAACCATCACCAAGCGTTTGATTAAAAACGTATCTTTACTCATCCATCACCATCTTAAGCATCAGCTCTTGTTCCATAAATTTTCGAGTATCTGTAAATACCCGGTTTAATTCAGTAAAGCCTAACAGTTCGGCTAATTCACGTGCCTGTTGTAATATTTGTACACTTTTAGGTGCTTTTTTGAATGATGGCAACCAAGCCGAATAATTAGAGGGTTGGACAAAGACAGGCTTGTTTTGTAAACGAGCGTTTAAGGATGCAAACATCTGTAGCCCTGCTAAGTCATAGTCAAAAGCACACAGCACTCTATCGTAGTTTTTGTACCACGCCAGATTCAGTTCTGTGGATACTTTCATTCCGCTGCCTAAGGCTATATCAGTATTTTTGAGATTAACTGGTTCATTTATAGTTTGGGAAACAGCCACGCACATGCGTTCAAATTGAAAAAAGTTCTCTTCGTTTTCGATAAGTAATAACTGCGCTTTAGATTTAAAACCCTGAATTGTTTGGTGCTCATCAAGATAGACAATATCCGGGCGTTTATCTGGAGAAAGTTCGTGATATGCCAATACATAGCTAACAGTAGTTGATATTCGGTGGGAGTTCCCCTGATCAGCAGCCTGAATTCTTGATGTTGGCGTTTCGGCAAGTGAGAACAACTCTAAACGAGACTGTTGATCAAGAATAGTCACCAACCAAGAATTAGAAGCTATAAGCTCAGTTGAGAATAATTCATGCTTGCGGTGCTGATATTGGAGTGGCAGGGCTTTAAGGAATTTGTTGTAGTCTATTGCCTTTCCTTCACTTATTTTATCTAGGTATCTCTTAAGTGCTGACATCCAATAAAACCTATTAATAATTCGCACTGATTTAGGCTAATTCTGAGCACTACAACCAAAACTGGTTGGATTTAATACCTAAACTCTGCATAGGGTAACTTTAGAAAGGAGAAAAAGGTAATCTACTTCAATCAGTTAACGCCAATCAATGACCAAAGTAGGCTCACCTTTTTCATGGCTCAGAATACTTCAAATCGCGCACGAAAACCAGACAGAAAAATCGATTTTCAACACACTGCGAAGGGCCTGAAATACCAACCCACTATTTTTGAACTGCTTTGACAATGATAAGAGTCTGAATCTAGGGCGAAAATGCAACCCTAATAAATGGAAACATACCAGCCAACTGCTATGCTAAACCATTAATCTCTTGGGCTCTGGAAGTCGAAGGACATCAATATGGTGCAATTTAATAATCGGCTCTGGGCTAAAAAAGGCGCGGCAATTAATTTTTACCGTACTCGGCCTTTTTATTCTCTCAGCTTGCTCAACCACTTCTTTTACTAAAGATTCAGACACCACGACAGACACAGCTCTAAAATTAGCCACCGTTACCCCCAAATTGGGCCTACATAAAGAGGCTTTGGGGGGCTGGTCTATGTTTACACGCTGCCTGAGAATAGCGCTATACTGTATCCTGACGAGAAAATTGATCTGCAAGCCAGCTGTATTATTCAGACATTAAGCCTGAACCCAAGCGCTGACCCAAGCACCGTCAAAACACAATACAAGCTTGCTTGGGATACTAACCCTTCTGTACCAAATCAGCAGACGATTTGTGTCCAGGCAAAGCTCGACTACAACTTTAGCGCTACCGGACAGTGTCAAACCAAGGCCGATGCTTTAGCTTTTTGTAATCATTATCAGAATAATACCTGCCCAACAGGCGTATATACCTGTGACGAGCCCTAGAGATAGGCATATGATTTAGTATCCGGATGTGTAAGGTATTTTCCGTACATGAATACACCAACTCAAGAATACCCACCAAGTTCAAGTTCTAAACAATCCCTTGCAGACAGTCGCACATGAATATTCTACACTTGTTTACATCGATATATTAGGGACAAAACGATGGCCAAAAACAAAGTACTATCTCCAGCAGATTCATTTTTTTTACTGATTGAAAGTGACAATACACCTAGCCAAATAGGTGTGTTAGCACGAATGAAATTACCAGAAGGCGCAGACAAAAGCTTTATTAAAGATATGGTCGAAGGCTTTCGAAAATATCAACCTACAGAAGCGCCTTTTAATCTGAAACTAGCCCCGCGTTCACTTACTAGCCCAATGTATGCTTGGGAGCCGATAGAGAATGTCGATATCGACTATCACTTGCGCCACTCGGCCCTCCCTCAACCTGGCGGCGAGCGTGAACTGGCGGTACTGATATCTAGATTACACAGTATCCCCTTGGATCACAGAAGACCAATGTGGGAATTCCATGTCATTGAAGGCCTTGAAGATAATTGTTTTGCCATTTACTCCAAAATGCATCATGCCCTGATCGATGGCGTCGCTGGCTCACGCTTAATGGCGCAATGGATGGGACAAACCAAGCCCGAGGTTAAATCCGACTTCGTTCCATTATGGGCGATGAAGCAAACCAAGAGTGCTCGTAAACCTAAGCGTTTGTCTCCTAGCTCTACATCCTATACTCAAGCACTGTTAGCCCAAATTTCAGATCCCGTAAAAGCAATGGCTGGGGTATTCAGCGCAACCTTAGACAGCGTTCTAGGTGCCCGTAATAAACAAAAACCTGGCCTGGTTGCGCCTTACTCTGCACCAAACTCAATACTTAATGCTGCGGTTGGACCACATCGTCGTGTCAGTACCGTAGAATTCAGCACTGAACGACTATTAAACATTGGAAAACAGCACGGCGGCACACTGAATGATGTCGTTATGTCTGTGTGTGGGGGGGCGCTGCGTAATTATTTGATAGAACTGGATGCCCTGCCTAAGAAGTCACTTGTTTCACAAGTGCCTGTTTCCTTCCGCCCAAAGGAAGATGTAGGTGGCGGAAACGCGATAGGTATGATGCTCGCCTCTTTAGGTACCGATGAAGAAGATACCCTAGCCAGATTCAATAAAGTTAGAACCTCTATGTCGGCCGGTAAAGCACTACTTACCAATATGAATGCAGCTCAAATTACCGCCTATAGCGCACTCATGACCCTACCATTTGCCTTAGGTCAAATGATGGGCACAGGAAATACTAGCAACCGGCCAATGTACAATGTCGTTATTTCCAACGTCCCAGGACCAAAAGAAAAGCGCTATTTAAATGGCGCCGAAGTATTCAGTATCCACCCGGTATCCTTCATCATGCAGGGTCAGGCTTTGAATATTACCTTGTATACCTATTCCAATAAAATCACCTTTGTATTTACCGCCTGTCGTGAATCATTACCTAGCATCCAACGCTTAGTCACCCACACAAGCAATGCATTAGAATCCCTTGAGAGCACCCTAGAAACGCAGAAAGAAACGACTAAAACCAAGCCAAAGAAAACAGCAACTTCTCGGAAAAAGACAAGCCCTAAGAAATAAAAGATTATTGATGGTCTCTGCCAATAAGAATGTCGATTAGACGACATTCTTATTGGCAATCGATTCAAACCAGAAATACCTTATATTTTATGAACCTATATTGATTGAATACAAGCTAGCCCTTAACCACCAGATTCAATAATACGGATCGCACCTTTCCATACACCTAATTGGACGAGTATTAGCTTGATACAAACGAGAATAGGTACCGACAAAAGCACACCGATCACGCCCCATAACCAGGCACAGACTAGCAACCACAGCACCACCACTAAGGGGTTGATTTTCATTCGACGCCCCAGGATAGTTGGGGTGATAAATTGGGACTCAATGAGATTGAGTGTTAAATATAAGCCTGAAGGAATCAACATATCCCAACCAAAACCATACTGCACAACACTCGCTAAAATCAAAACGATGACACCGATCACTGCGCCCAGGTAGGGCATAAAGTTGAGTAAGCCAACCAGCGCCCCCCAAAGCAATGCATCCTCCATACCCCACAAATGTAAAACAGCCGCGCTTGCAATACCCAAGGCTACATTAATTGCGCTAACAGTAATGATGTAACGTGATAGCTCACCTTGTATCGAGTTAACCAAGCCCATAGCTCTATCTTTTTTCTCAGGACTCGGTAGATTTTGAATGAAGGCCTCAAACAAAGCAGGGCCAAAAATCAGTAAAAATAAAATGAGAATAAAGCAGGACAAAACCTGAGCAATAATAATGGGTGCAGCACTTAGTATGGTAATGGCTGCACTCATGCTGCTCATCTTAAGTTGTTCTGTGACGACATTTTTATCCTCTATCTTTGGTGCCTTTTGCTCTGGTGCTTTATCTCTAAACCAAGCGAAAAGATCGAACCCTTGGTCTTGTTGTTTTTTACTTTGCTTTAAGACCTCCCCCTCTACTTTCTGTTGAGTCTCGAACTTTTGACTATAAAAATCAATTTTCTCAGTCAAATGAACGGATAGTTTAGGCATTAATTTTGCCCATTTTTGAGCAGGTTCAGCTAATTCTAAACCCAAAAATGAAACCGGCATGACCAACATAGTCAATAAGATGACAGCAGAGACTGTACGGGGGATAAATAAACGTTTTAAGAGTGAAACCCACGGGCTTAATAGCAGCGCTACCAAGGCAGATAATAAAAGTAACAGAATCAGGGACTGAGCAAAATAAAGCGTGTAAAGAATGGCTAAGACTAATAGGCATTTTACCGGCGCACTTATGACTAAAATCGAGGACTTTAGATGATCCAGCCCCTTTGCTGATTTTGACTCTATTCCATCCGTGATGTGAGAATTCATCTCTTTCATATAAATACCATTTCAAAATATATTAGGCGCATTCATTTCTACTTTATTAGCAAGTATTATGGCCTTCTGAAAACTCCTTTAGCTAATAGCACTTATACTGGGGCCAGTGCTACGCACTATTAGCTAGTGCCCATCCAGAAATGACACCTACTGCAGACGCCCTCGCTACGGCGCTATTTCTAGATAGGCACTAGCTAAGGAAACGAATAGATTAAACGTCTTGATCTCTCATCTGATATTCGCCTTTCAAGGTATAGATTTGTTCATTGAAGATTTTCTCGAAGCGCTGAGCATTGGGTATGGGGGCTTTAATCAGCTCTTTGGCAAAGCTTTGTTGCGTTTCAGAATTACTCGGTTTGGTTAAGATATTGACTGCATACTTTGAGAAATCTCGAATGAGCACATCGAAAATCTCATCAATTAAATCATCTTCAATTCCTTTGATTTTCTTATTCTCAAGAATTAGTTGGCCATAAACCACCAAGGTAAAACAGTCTCCCAAGGCTAATAGGTAATCAATATCCTTGGCTTGATTTTCATCAGGCCCCGCTTTTACCAAAAATAGTTTAAATGCCTTAATCTGCTCTTTAAATACCGTTACATTGGGCAGGTCGACACTGTTATAAGCAATATTATAATCGTGGAATTGTATCTTCCCCAGGCCTTTAGTCGGTCCTTGCTTGAATAAGAAATCATCATTTACCGCATCGTCTCTTCTTGGTATTTCCGGAAATACCGCAGGATTAAAGAAATAATTTTTCATGAACTTTATGATCAAGGCCATATTGACGTGCACGGTGCCTTCAAGTTTTGGCAACATACGAATTTCATGGGCAACTATTTCAAAAAAGGGCTCTTTCTCGAAACCTTTGGCAGCGATGACATCCCACAGATGATTAACGACATCTTCGCCTTGAGAGGTGACTTTCATTTTTACCATTGGGTTAAATAACAAGTAACGGCGGTCTTCAGTCGACGCACTACGCATATAATCGGTGGCACGTTCGGCAAATAGCTTCATGGCACATAAACGCGCATAGGCATCGGTAAACAACCGTTTTACATGGGGGAAATCGGTAACATAACTACCATAAACATTGCGCTTGGCGGCATGATCGATCGCCTCGTAGAATGCATGCTCACACAAGCCGATAGCACCAAAGCCCAAATTGAACTTACAGACATTGATGGTGTTGAGCATGTTATCCCAGGCTTTCGGGCCTTTTTCCATGATGTCTGCATCAGTGATCGGGTAATCCGTCACCTCATATTCTGACACATAGTTCTGCTCGTTGACGGTATTTTTAATACACTTATAATTAGGATGTTTCGAGTCCACAGCAAAGAAAACATAGTCATCCGTGCCTTTCACTTTACCAAAGGTAGAGACAATAGCGGCTTCATTGCCGTTACCGATATAATACTTATCACCATTCGCCCTATAGCTTCCATCATCTTGTGGCTCAAGCATCATATCTGAAGAATAGATATCTGCTCCGTGCTCTTTTTCAGAGAGACCAAAGGCAAAGACCTCACCAGTTTGCAATAACTTTGCAGTTTTTTGTTTGATATCTTCGTTACTACCCAACCAAACAGGAACTAAGCCGAGCATGGATACTTGAAAGGTATACCAGTAGGTAATGCCGTAAAAAGCCGTTATTTCAGCAAAGGCAACGTTTCGTGAGGTATCCCAGCGAGAATCTTCGGCACCATAACCTGAAGGCGTCATCAATGTGGCCATCACTTGATGCTCTTTCATAAACTCGACAAATTCATAATTCCAGGTTTTATCGTGCCAGTCTTTTTTTATACTTTTAAGGCCTTTGTTTTCCATAAAATCAATGACTTTTTGCATCAGCTCTTTAGTCTTTGGATCTTTGTACTCAATATTGTGTTTATTTGGATTAAATAGCATTAGTAATGTTCCCCATGTCGTTTATTTTTATTTGTATGAGCGTTATTGTTTTTGTCGATACGGTATCGTAACACTTAATTGACGCATATTCTTAAACCTGACCACAGTAAACTTAAGAGGAAGCCTGGTCGAATGGCACTTACTTAAGCCCGTCTTCCCCGTCTTCCCCCCGTCTTCCCCGCGCAGGGGATCCATGGTGTTGAGGTTCATGGTAAAACAATGGATTCCCTGTGCGGGAATGACGCGTTGTTGCATTTAGGCTTAAGTAAGTACCATTCGAGTATGAGCCCCCTGCCTATTTATATTTACTTAGTCAATATCGAAACAATAAACCGGCGGAACTAGCTGATGCGAAAACTTGACATATATCAAGTTTTTATCAATTTATACATTGACTTATGTTCAGCACGCAGGTGTACATTTCAAACTAAATCTTGTGGTGCCCAAGCCTTTATATGTATGCACGAAACGGCCAAAAAAAATTTCGGATCGTCGATGATCGATTTCGATTAGCTCGACAGGCCTAACACAAGTAAGTTCGACTCTCACTACAATCTGATTAATAGAGGACTAAGGTATGAAATCCAATAAAAGTAACAAAAGTAAATCAGCTACATCTGACACTAAACCTACAAGCAATGTTAAAAGCTGTTGCTCTAAGCAGGATCTGACGGCAGAGAAACGTATCAAAATGATTGCCGAAGCCGCCTATTTCAGAGCGGAGAAACGTAATTTTTGTGGCACAGAAGAACAAATAGGCTTGGACTGGCAGGAAGCGGAAACAGAAATTGATTGTATGCTATCCACACCAGCAGCTAAAGCTAAAGAAACTGAATTATCTGATTAGCCATTTTGAACTTAAAGGACTGAATCCATGAATAAAGTACGCGTTGCCATCAATGGTTATGGTGTCATCGGTAAGCGGGTTGCCGATGCCGTTAGGCTCCAAGATGATATGGTGCTGGTAGGTGTTGCTGATGTCGTTAGCGACTACCGTATAAAATCTGCGTCAGTACTCGGTATTCCTGTTTACAGCGCTGCTACAGATGCCACCGAACAAATGGTCGCTGCCGGTTTGTCTGTTGCAGGTAATCTTGATGCACTACTGACACAATCTGACATTGTTATTGATTGTACGCCTAAAAAAATCGCTACTGGCAATAAAGCGCTTTATGACGACATGGATATTAAATCAATTTTCCATGGTGGCGAATCCCACGAACTTACCGGCCATTCGTTTGTCGCCCAAGCCAATTACCGATCAGCCATCGGCCTTAACAGCACCCGTGTAGTTTCTTGTAACACTACTTCAATATTGCGCACGCTGGGAGCATTAAAACAAGCTGGCTTACTTAAGCGGGCGAGAGGCACGTTAATTCGGCGCGCTTCTGATCCTTGGGAAGCACACCTAGACGGTATAATGAATACTATTGTGCCGGAAAAACATATTCCCAGTCATCAAGGGCCCGATGCACGCACCGTGGATCCGGATCTTGACGTTGTCACCATCGCTGTCAAGGCCGCGCACAACTCCAGCCATTTACATACCTGGTGGGTTGAGCTGACCCGCGAAGCTTCGAAGGACGAAGTGATTTCTGCATTCCGTGCAGCACCGCGTATCGCATTTATGCGTATGAGCGATGGTTTAAACGCCCTCAACAGCACCGTCGAATTAATGAGCGACTTGGGCCGCCGTCGGGGCGACATGTGGGAAGTGGGATTATGGGAGGATGTTCTAACGGTAGATGGCAATCAACTGTATTACACCTATCAGGTCTTTAATCAGGCCATTGTTATCCCGGAAACGATTGATGCAATCCGTGCTTTAACGGGGATAGAGGACGATCCTGCGGTTTCTATCGCCAAAACCGACCAGGCGCTGGGCATTGTTAAAGATTTTTTGGCCCTTGATGCTCCTTGATGCCCTTGAGAGCACTGAAATAGGAAATTATTATTTCCCCACGCTTTTACTATATCAACTACGATCGTGGCATTCGCACCATCTTATCACTGCCATAAATAATAAATTGTTGCAATTTTTCACAGGCAGACTGATCGACACACGTCAACTAATTGAGAACCATAAATGTTAAAAATGCTAATACGCGCGTTTTACCTAAGCATTCTTGTTATATTGCTAGCTGTCGCGGGGATCGGCATTTACAGCTATCTCGGCGGTATCCGGGAACCGCCATACGATCAGAAAGCGATGACACTTAACTATGAGAGGATCGGTGACGGCCCCCAAAAAATCGTGTTATTGCATGGTTTGACGGGCTCGTTGAAATATTGGAAAAAGGGCTTGAAAAATGCTTCACACGACTATTCCATATTACTGATTGACCTGTTAGGTTTCGGTGACTCACCCAAACCGAATAGCAAATACGATATCAATGAACATTTAGCTGCGATTGACAAAGTTTTAAAAATAGAAGGCTTTGATTCTGGTGATACCTTTGTTGTGGGGCATTCACTTGGAGCAATCCTGTCTCTGGGGCTGGTTGGGAAACACCCAGAGTGGTTTGACGGAGTGGTCGCCATCGGCCTTCCCATCTATTCCGACAAAGAAGAGCTCAAAGATAAATTTGCAAAAATTTCGTTGTGGGATGAACTGTCCGTGGATTCCAGTTACCAATTTGTTTGTTATTTCCATCCGCTTTACATGACAGAATGGTTTCGACCAGCAAACCTGCCGAAGGATATTTTTGAAGACGCTAAAAAGCATACTTGGGCGAGCTACTACCGTACCCTTGATCAGGTTCTGGTGAATACCGATATACAGCAGCTGGCTTTGAACATACAGGACAATAAAATACTGCTTATTCACGGAGAAAATGATACTGCCGCACCGATCGAAAACGTGGCCGCATCACTGCCCTTTTTTAAGAACGCCCGATTCGAACGTCTCGAAGGAGAAGACCATCAGGTCTATCTGGCCGACCCAGCGACGGTATGGGCATTGATTGACGATTTTACAGCAGTAGAGAAGCACAAAGAGAGTGACCTGGTCGGCAACTCTCTTTGATTGATCTTTTACACTCCTGTTCATTCCGTTTCACTACCCACACCTTGAAGAGGCGCAATATTCCCACCCAGCATTAGAACAATTGTTTTCATAGCTTTTGCGCCTAATGCTTGAGTTTATGGGCTTTGCCCTGCGCGTCTCCATATGAATAGCTAAATAATATATCGATCCCAACCCGCATAAGAATTCTTGATTGAGCCGCGCGGGATTGCCAAGCCGATCAGTAACAGGCCGCAGATCACACTGTTCCAGGTTGCCAGCGGCGAGGCGATACCGTCGAGCAACCACGGTGCAGCGATCAACCAAATGCCAAACGGGATATTGATGAAGCGCGTAGCGCGGCCCACCTCGGCCAGGGCGATGATAGTGAATGTCACCACCAGTAGGCCAATCATGTGATCGCTGTTGGCCATGGCGCCGGCACTATCGAAACTGAGTCGCGTAAACGTGAGCCAGATACCGATCGCGATGCTAAGCAACAAGGTCCAGGGATAGGTCACGCCACGCGTGGCTTGAGCAATTTGCTCGCGCGGTGTGCCAACGAGTCCGATGGCTGTGTCCTTGCTGCCGCCGTCCATGGCATCGCCGGTCCAGAAGGTGCGCCAAAACGGCATGCCTTTTTTGCGCGACCATGCCAGAAACTGGCCCATAGCAACAAACTCGTTGAGTGAATACGGAATCATCACCGCCATAGACAATGCCGCGATCAGGCACAGCGTGCACCAGGTACCGATAGCGATTGGCTGAATGATGACAAAATAGATACTCACTACACCCAGCGGCAGGATCAGGATGGCCAGCGCAAGCACCATCCACGGCATAGTGCGCCAGCGGGTTTTTCCAGCCATCCAGACCATTACCAGTTCGAGTATATAAACGATGCCGCCCAGGGCACCATCGGCAATCGGCCAGGCCTTGGACATCTCCGAGGTAATGATGGTCTCGGTGCCATTCATCACGCCCTTCATGTCGCCGCTGCCGTCGAAGAACGGTTCCCACGTAGTATCGATATGACCTAGCTGATAGGCCCCGAGAATCCGCGCGATAAAAAATCCGATTAGGGCGAGCACCCCGATAGGCATGCGCTGCAACCAGCTCGCCGGAGTATAGGACCACCCTGGCGGCACGTCTGGGCCACCCATCATGCCGGACATGCTCATACCTGGCATCATCGGGATCAGTACGGCAAGCGCGATGACCAAGCCACCGATCAGAGTTCCATTGGCATAAGCTTCCGGCAACGGCGTCCAAAATACCAGCGGTGCGGACAGCAACCACAGACCAACGAAAGCGTTGGCCCACTGCGCCCAGGGATTGCGACGCCAAACATCAGCAGACAGAATACTAAAGATAATCACCAGAATGCCACTGATGACATCGCTCCAAGTCATTAGCAGGTTACGCAGTTCAAACGTGGGCAGGCCGCGTTCAGTCATAACGCGCAACTGGTTGGCATCTGGAACGAAGTCGCTCATATAGCCGAACGTAAACGGGCTGGTGAGCAACCAGAAACCGAGCATCATACTAAGATAGTAGGGCCAGAGCATATTCCGATGGCTTTCGACCATCATGTCGAGCTGTTTGCCATGTGGTGTCGAATCCGAAGCACCGCGTGGCACCAGCGTCATGCCACACTTGGGGCAACTACCTGGTTCGCTACGCACGATTTCCGAGTGCATTGGACAAGTGTACTCAACCGCGTGGCCTGCGTGCATCATGTCACCACGTCCAGAATCTTGCTGCTGCTTTGTAGGTTCGGCATGGTCTTTGCTCGGGACATGGTCTTTGCTCGGAGTAATACGCAGTTCCAGCGCCATACCACATTTGGGACAACGGCCCGGTTCGTTCGCCACCACCTCGGGGTGCATCGGGCAGGTGTATTCCGCGGTCTGTGCCGCTTCTACGGGCTCCAACGCCATGCCGCAGCGTGGACAGTTCCCCGCTGAAGACTGGTAGACTTCCGGGTGCATCGGGCAGGCATACATCAATAACTCGGGGGCGGAAACCGGTTCGTCAATCGCAGAGGGATGACTGCTCCTTCCGTGAGCA
>TARA_R110001592_G_scaffold1805_6_pt1 | contig 29764 bp, 34 predicted proteins | sample TARA_R110001592 | Tara Oceans TARA_R110001592 (sample SAMEA4398387) | marine metagenome | biome: Polar Biome; feature: [SRF] surface water layer (ENVO:00010504); material: water (ENVO:00002006), including particulate matter (ENVO:01000060) such as... | depth 5 m | reverse complement strand
ACTGACGACCTACTGATTACAAATCAGTTGCTCTACCAACTGAGCTATACCAGCCTTTATTACGACAAGTATTTATAGTATATAAGAAATAGAAGTCAGAAAAAAAGAGCTCATAAAGAGCTCTTCTAAATAAAAATTATTTATCTGAGAATGGCTTTTTAGAAACAAATTCGTTTAGACGCTCTGCTTCTTTTAATACTTCTTCTGTAGTGGGCATGTCTTCAGGATTTTTTGCCTTCGCCTGAAGAATTTCTTTAGCCTCTCTTACCAAATCCAAACGTATCTCGTACGGTGTTTTGTTAGACATCTTTTAATCCTTTAACCTATGTTATTATGCATCTATTTATCGTGAATCTGACGTGACATTAAAACTATGTATTGCTACTTCTTTTTCTTAAGTTTCGTAACTTCTTTTTCAAGTGCAACTATTCTATCTGCAAGATGTGGATATTGAGACAACCATTTTTCTTCTCTAGTAGCAATCTCTATATCATATCTTTTTGCTACCCATTCCATTGTGTTGTCCATTTTGGTTTGGAACCAAACTCCTATCTTTGTGTTTTTGAACCACTGATAAAAACTGCTACCTATAATACTAGATAGAATCGCCTTTAGTGATAATATTAATAACCAATTCATAATGTATCCTTATTTTGGGAGTTGATCGCCACTGTCGTCCATATTATATAAGTATTCGTGATATAATCCCATACTATGATCAGCAAATCCGTCTATTAGATTAAAGGATTTAAGAGCCATCCAATGACCTCTACATTTATCTTTAAAACGTTGAGCCCAAGTTGCTGGTCTAATGTTACCATATGTATTAATATATCTTAATACGCCGCCATGCTTAAAGCATAAGAATGAAGGTGGTACTGCTGTAACGGCATCGTTATTATTTCTGTATCTGTAATACTTGATACCGTCTAATGCTGGTAGGAATGCTTTTGTTCCTACTCTAGGTTGGCCAAATGTATGTAACCCACCATTAGGTTTAAGTTCAGCCGCAACTAATACTGCCATTGCTCCACCTAAACTATGTCCTGTTACCCATAATGTTTTGTCGCCCTTCTTATCATGTTTTGCAAGTGCTTCTTTTATACCAGGAATAACCTTATCATATTCTGCATAAAATCCTCTGTGAACTCTACCTGCTATATGATGTTTTACTGGAAACATTTTTAAATCTGCTAGTACATCATTTAATGCTGTGGGCTCTGTGCCTCTACAAGCAATAAGTACATCTGTTTTGTCGCTCATTACATACGCCTGTGCGCCGTCTACATCTATAAATGTTGGTGGTAATGGTTTGTTTAAAAACTTTTTAAGTGGTGCTAAGTCTTTTATACCAGGTCTTGCTTCTAAAAGTTCCTCTGGTGATTGATAGCATTGGTGAGCATACATACTCAACAATAAACCGCGATCGCGGTAAGTCATATCTTTTACTGACATTTGTTACTCCTTTAATAAAATAAATTATTATAGTAGTATTTATCAATTAAACTATATAATTTGACCTTTCTTTCTTGGCTGTATATTCTTTACCAGCCTTTGTTACATATGGTTGTGTAATGCCTTTTGTACCGCCTTTATTGCTAAGTACGGATAATATTAGGCTAAACACACCAATACTTGCAACTATTAAAATTGCTATTAGTACTACGTTATCAATCATTTTTTTCCTGGTCTTTATATTTTTCTTTTCGTGGTATTACTTTTGTTTTATCTTTTTCGACTCTATGGCCGTAGGCAGTTTCTGTATCAAACAGTACTCGATGAAATCTAGTCTTTGGGATTTCTTTTTTAATTTTCTTCGACATGTTTCTCAACTATTGCTATTGCTTCTTCTATACTGTATGGACTTTCGTGTGCCATACATTCTTTTGTTTCTGTTATGTTAGGCCATACTTCAGATAATTTCATATTTATTTCTATAAAAGGTATTTGCTCAGAAGGTAATTCATCATCGCTCCATATTGCTTCTACAGGACATTCAGGTTCACATAATGCACAATCAATACATTCATCAGGATTGATTACTAAAAAGTCAGGACCTTCATAGAAGCAATCTACAGGACAAACCTCTACGCATTTCGTGTCTTTACACCCAACACATGGACTACCTACTACAAAACTCATAACTCTACTTATCTTAATATGCTATTATACACATTTTATAACGATTGTCAACTATGTTACTAGACTAGCAAATGTAAGCAACAATGCAACTGTGCCTAAAAATAAACTTGCTACTAAAAATGCGAATAGAATGATTCGCAAAGGTGTTATTTTAATGTTACTTTCAGACTTTGACCCAACACCTAGAACGGCCTTTACAGCATCTTTTATCAAAACAAATAAGAGTTAAAAAGCATCACTGCCAACATCATAGCAAATACAACAATCTGTATGACTGCTGGGATAACTACAAACATCTGCATTACATCAAAGTCTCCTTTCATAAAGAAGTCTTCTTCAAACCATTCTGCTTGTTCCTCAGGCGTCGCGTCTCTTACTACGTTATTCATACTATCCCTGGTTAGTTGGATGCTATGGAGCAACCCAATATTATGTTTTTATTAAAACAAGATTGATAGGCATAAAAACCAAGATCCCCAAAGCATTGCGTAACAAAGTACCTCTGCTTTTTGGTGAACTTTTTTAAATATACCTGATTTATCTATAAATTTATATACTAATGTCACTTTAAATTCTCACTATTTCTATTTCGTCATTTCTGTATGTGCTTTCTGATATGTTCATGTTATCTAATATCATTGTGACTTGACTGCGTAATGCTGGGTTATCCCCAACTGTGCCTGTTTTAATTACTATTGGTAAATTAAACATTCTATCTGCAATCCTCTCTCTTAATCTATTTCCTAACTCTTCCTTCTCGTACTTTCTTACATCTATGACTTCGTTATTATTAACTAGCCATTCCATGCTATACCCCTGGCGATATCGCCGCTAAAGAAATTATAAATATTGTTGCCAGAGCTGTAACTTCAAATTGGTCTTTAATCTTTATTAATTTTTTCTTGCTCATCACTAATGCTCCAGTCAACAATCTCCCGAACACTTCGTAATGCACCGTATAGGTTGTCAGATGTCTGTATAGACATACTTAACCATATTGTGAATAAACTTCTTATCATGATGGGAGGTTGATATAATTTCAGTTTATATTATGTTATACTGGGTATTTATACCTATGCATTTGAAACACCTAGAATATAGGCCAGTTTTGGATTATTTGGTATTTTAGTGTATTTTAAAAATCGAATTTATATCGATTTATAGGATTTGCGTCTGTTTTTATTATTTCTTTTTTGTAATCTTTATACAAATTGTACAAAATATCAGGCATTATTATATTGCGGCCTCGTTTACCCTTACCTACAACAGACTTTTTATTTTTTAACATCATGCCTACAGTCTTAGGAGCTCTATCATGCATAGGAAATCTATATAATGCATCAAATTGATTATAAACACCACTTTCAGATGCTAATATTTTTTTTAAAGTTTCAAATCCTGTTGTTTCAGACTTCTGCGGTATTAGTCCTTCTATAATATTATTGTACCATGCATATTTAAATAAGTAATTATCTGTTCGGTAAGGACTACGTGAACGGTACTGTTTATTATTATCTATTTTAACATTTCTGCCATCATTCTCTATATAAATTTTTTCTTTCTTAACAATGTCTATATTATTTTTAAAACTAGCATAAACCAATTCAGGAGAATGATAGTATATATCTCGTAAACATGTAATATTCTTTTGATTACAAAATAAGTAATAAGGAGATAATATATCATGATAAAAATTATCACTCATCCTCATTTTGTGTTCTTTATTTTCAGAATCATATTTAAATAACGGAGGGTCGCCTCCCATTAATATATTGTCTATCCCATAGTCTGATTTTAATATATCTAGCCAATGTAGATGCACAGCAAGTTGAGGACTGAAGTTCGCATATTGTTTACCATAATTAAAATGTAAATTTCTAGTAAAAAAATTAGATAAATCTATATCTATTATTTGTAGAGGGACATCATTTATATCAGATACATGCTGTGCCATGTAGACATCTTCTGCATTACAAATTGTGCTGTTCCACATAGACCTATATGTATATGCTGTAATATCTTTTTTAAGTTCCTTTGCCATTGCTAAACTAAACTGACTGTCAAGTCCACCACTTAATGAAATATTAACTTTACTTATATCTTTTAATAAATCATTAGTACAAGCCAAGACAGACTTGTTTGTTTCTTTGGCTAAGAATTTTACATAGAATGCTTCTGACAAATCTATCTGTATGCCTGGGGTATTTCCTAATTCTAAATAAGTTTCCATAATAAAATTAATTTTTGCTTAATATGATAAATACATATAGTAAATAGTTATCAAAAACTTTTAAATTTGGAGATTTATAATGGCGGCATATATTGTAGCACTTAACAGCGGAACCCATGCAGATGCGACGGCGGCACAGAATGCCATCACTGGTGCAGGGGCGACAATTACGGAAACGTACAATTTTAACTTAACATATAAAATAGATTGTACTGCAGAACAACTAGCCGCAATAGGTGGCGTATTGCATAGTTCTTTAGATGATGCAACAGAAGATTTAGCATCACAGTATTCAACAGATCATTTAAAATTCCTTTGTAATGACGTAACTAATAGTTTAGCAACTGCATATGATCCTCTTAAAACAGGTACAGATAGCCATGTTTATTTAATGGACACTGGTATAAATGAAAGTCATACAGAATTTGGTAGTTCTACTATAAACAACTTATATAGTTTATTTACAGTAGATAGCAACCCTGATTATGCAGACTCAACTGGACACGGTACTGCAATGGCAAGTTTAATTAATGGAGATAACATTGGCGTATCACCAAATGCTACAATTCATAATGTAAAAGTTATGAATGCATCTACTACATCTTTAACAGTAGGTAATATGGTAGGTGCTCTAAACCAAGTATTAACACACCATCAAGCAAACACACCAAATAAAGTTAAAGCAGTTTGTATCCCTTGGATCACTGCTAAAAATAGTTTGATTGATGCTAAACTAGAAGAATTAGAATCTCATAACTTAATGGTAGTATGTTCAGCAGGTAACAATGCCGCTGATGCAGACGCCTACTCCCCAGCAGGTTTAGACCAAGTTATGACTGTAGGCTCGCATAATGCAAGTTATGTAGTTGGAGGCTTTGGTGCTTCAGCAACTTGGGAAGGTGGCGACGCAGGATCTAACTTAGGGGAAGAGGTTGATATTTATGCATTAGGTTCTAATGTAAGTATTGCTGATCACAGTAATACATCAAACTACGGTACAGCATACGGAACAAGTGGCTCTACAGCCATAGTTGCAGGATTATCTGCACAATATGTAGAAGCACACCCTACTGCATCTGCAACACAAATTAAATCATTTATGGTAGCAGAAGGAGGAGTACGTGGTAGAGGAGCAAATATAACTTTTGATTCTGGCCTTGTAACTTCAACTGGTGCTAACGTGTCATTGCTAAAAAAATCTATAGCACTTAGTCCTCAAACTAACGACGTTAATTTATCATCTTATCCTTCAGGTATTATACTTACAGTTGCAAACGGACAAACTGGAACTGTAAACGTTGGACTTAACTCAGATGCTTCTAATATTAGTGTATTAACATTTAGTCCTGTACCACCATTTGCAACCTTTAGTACAGATACTGGTGTTTGTAATGTGGACACAACAAGTAATATGTCAGGCGTTACTGTCCCTGGTAAGTATCACTTTGCTGTAAGAGGAGAAATAGGTGGTGTTACTAAAGTAGAAGAATTTACAATTGGCCTATATACTACAAGTGAAGAAGAAATAGATGCGGCTAATGAATTTTACTATGATGGTACAAATTACGACCAAGTCGTAAACTTTAACTCTACTAAAGAGTAATCGTTCTTTACATACAAATTTTATAAGATCTATTAAATAGAGATATGGAAAATATCTTTATAGATCTTACATCTAAAAATAATCAATATGTATGTCTTGAGTCACAAGGCTCTTGGTTATTTCATAGATTCGGTAAAAGACAAATAGACAACGAAGAATTAGATTTTGCTGTTCTAAAGAAGTACCTTAAAAAACAATCCCCAAAACAAATAACTCTTTATAGTATTTTAGGTGATCCAATGGAATATTCTAAAATATTAGATTTATTACATTTTTGTAGAAGATCAGATATAGTTGTAAATATTAATACTAATGGTTTTAGTAAAAAGATAGAAAAAACTTTAGCACATAATATAGAGTTCTGCTTTAAAATATATGGATACAAGGATACTTTAGATATTATAATACCTAATGCAGATAATAATTTATATAAAAATCTTAATCTTAATTTTAAATGCAAGCCAAGAATACAATACATGTTATACCAACATAATTTACATGATGTAATAAACGTAATAGAGTTATGTGAAAATAAAGGCATTGCATTAGAATTACACCCAGGCGTATGTGTATACAACGACCTTAATCATATTATAACTCAGGAAGGTGAATGGTTATATGACATTAAAGGAATAAACGAGCAGGACTTTACTTGCTTGTATACATCTTATACTGACTTTACTGAACTTAAAGAAATATTTAAAAAGTACAAAAAGGATAATATAAATCTTATTCAATCCAATGAGGGATATCATTTACTAAAAAATTATGTTAAAGATACAGGATTAAGTATAAATGAAGTATCACTACCAGATGTCAATTGCACTGAAGAATACAATTATCAGGATTGTGTATCATATAAAGGACATTTATTCAACAGTATAGAAAAAATGACAATAGTATCTAATTCTTATGTACCAGATTGGTTACCTGATAAGTTTGATACTCTTAATCCATACCAACGTAACATATTTAATGTACTATGCGAGTTTGCAAATAGTGATAAAGATACTATAGAGTCTTTGTTATAGATATATCCGATATATTATTACAAAAATCAAACGGACATACAGTTTTTGTTTCAGGTAACTCCCAATTATCATTTGATATATTACCAAATGTTTTTGCACCGCACCAACTACTATATATTTCGCCACTAGCATCTATATTCAAACTTTCAAATCCTAAGTAACATCTAAGTCCTCTAAATGTATTTAAACCTTTATCTATAATCTGATGACCTTGTACATATTCAGCCGTGCCGTCGTCATATAAAAATTCCGTCATAAATGCATTTGGATCAGGCGCCGGGAAATCATCTTCTACATCAGATTCTCTTCTTGTTTCTTGTTGTTTAATTCCTGGTCTTTCTAAGATATTTCTTTCCTGATCAGTGTATTCCCAGTATGTTTTTTGCTTACTATGACGCCCTAAGAGCTTCTGATACATAGTCTTTACACATATACTTACATGATTATAGTTGTTTAGTTCACAGTCTATAAATAAATTTCTTAATTCTTCAGCAAAATAACCAAGTTCTTCTACTTGTCCGCCTATCCCTGCAATGTTAATATCTATAAAGACATCTTCTTTAATCTCGTTTATAACATCTATAAAATGTTGTTTATCTTGTGATAAAGGATGAAACGTTAGTACTACTGCATTCATATAATCTTTAGCCTTAGACCACCATTTAACTGTTCTACTGGCGTTTGTATAAACTGTGCTGTTAGTATTATGCTCACTTATTGTTCTTATTATATCCTCAAATCCAGGTATAACAGTGACCTCTCCGCCTATTAATTCATAATCAACACGTTTATCTAAACTGTTATAATATATTGAAAACTTATTAATAGCATCTATGTACTGATCTTTGCTTAACCATGGCTTACTGCCATCGTGTAATTGAGGAGGACAATATTCACATTCGTAATTACAAGAATTACCCATGTTCCATTGTATTCTAATATAATTGTTATCGTTTCTGGCGTGGGGACCTTTTACGGAGACCAGATTAGGCATTTTAAGGAGTGAAAACTGAGATAGCACCAAAGTCTACAGTATGTCCACAACTCGTAGGACTTCCTGTTCTTGCTACGTTTCTTCCTTCTATAAAAACTGTAAAACTACCTGATACTATAAAAGAAGATGTATGAGGGGGATCGCCGTGAGGTGAGACAAAATCTCCTATCAGTGATACTGGCATTCCTTCACAAAAGACAGTTTTTGCACAAGGCTCCATAATCATGCCAGGTCCTACTGTACTATATTTTTTTGCCAATTGTCCCATAATAGTATTTATCTAATTAACTATCGTCTTCTGGCTCTTCTTTTGGTTTTTCTTCTACTATCTTTAAATAATCTTCAGCACTTTCTTTGATAGTTTCACTTATAGATAAAATTTTATCTGTAGTGAATTCTACTTGTTCTGTTATAGATGTAAATGTAAAAGGTACAACTGCAATTGAGTTGTCTTGGTTATCGCCTGCGTTGCTTAATACAACCATTTTAGGATGTGTTAGAACAATTAACTTATTATCATCGTCGGTACCTATAAATTTACCTATGATTTCTAATCCTGTTAATGTTTTTATAGTTACTACTTTATTGAGGAACTTTTTTAATTCTATTATCATAAACTAAAGCCTTTAAATGTGTCTTCATTTACGTCTTGTTTTGTACCACCTATAACGTATGATGAAATTTCTGTTTCTTGAGGGGCAACCTGCACTGAACTCCCTGTTATCCATTGTTGAGTCCAAGGTAAAGGATTACTACCACTATTATATACCTTTTCTAAGCCTACGGCATGCATTCTTTTGGCCGCTATAAACTCTACATATTGCTTTAATAGTTCTGCATTAAGTCCAATTATACTTCCATCTTTAAACAAATACTCTGCCCATGCTTTCTCTTGCTCTACTGCTTCTATAAACATTTCCTTACATTCTTCTGCACACTCTTTTTGTATCTTTGCAAAGTCCTTATCTTCTAGTGGTAGAAACTTTAGCATCTGTTGTGTACTTGCTAAGTGAACATTTTCATCTCTGGCAATTAGTTTAATAATTTTAGCATTACCTTCCATTCTTTTAAGTTCAGCAAAGGCCCAACTACAGGCAAAGGATACATAAAAACGTACACCTTCTAATATGTTTACACTCATTAAACATTTATATATTCTTTTCTTATGCTCGTATAAGTCATATTTTTTACTACCGGTATCTCTGAGTAAATTATATTCTATTAATTTATCATAGTTTTCTGTAATACTGTCTGCACAGTCACATATTTCTTGTATGTCTAACATTTCGTCAAATACTTTACTAGGGTTCGCATACACATTTCTGATTATATGTGTGTAACTTCTACTATGTATAGTTTCACTAAATGCCCACGTCTCTATCCATGTCTCTAATTCCGGAAGACTAACTACAGGCAGAAGAGCAATATTAGGTGAACGTCCCTGCACACTATCTAATAGTATTTGTCTTTTTAAATTACTTGTAAAGATATGTTGTTCATGATCTGATAAGTTTTTAAAGTCAGTTGCATCTTTAAGGATATCAATTTCTTCTGGTCTCCAAAAGAATCCTAATTGTTTATCTGTTAGTTTGTCAAACTGTTTATACTTTAAGGTATCATATCTTTGTACTACAGGACCTCCGGATGGGTCTAAGAACATTTTAACCTTTGTATGGTCAACTCTATTTTTTGTATTTAATACTGTCATTATATTTTACAACTCTCGCAATCGTCTTCATCTACTTCACTTATAGCAAGTTGTTCAGTAGCATCGTCTTTGTTTATATCTATTTCACCTTGGCCATCGTATGTATTATTATAGTACAACTGTTTGCCGCCATATTTATAGAACATTAGAATATCTTGTATCAATACACTCATTGGTACTTTTTCATCTTCGTAGTGTTCTGGATTGTATGATGTATTTACCGAAATTCCTTGATCTATGTACTTTTGTAGTACAGCCATTATTTTTAAATATCCTTGTGGTGACTTTTGTTCCCATAACAAATCATATTTGTTTTTATAGTAAGGATATCCTGGTACTACTTGCTTCAATACACCATGTTTGCTTTGCTTTATACTAACATAACTACGTGGTGGCTCAATACCGTTTGTACTATTACTAATTTGTGCTGACGTTTCAGCAGGCATTAGTGCCATTAGTGTACTATTTCTGATGCCTGTCTCTTTTAATTGTATACGCAATCCTTTCCAATCCTGTCTTTCTTTGTGTTTAACTAACTCGTCTACATCTTTCTTATATGTTTGGTTAGGCGTAATTCCTAAACCATATTTTGTCTCTTCGTTACCTGATATTTTACCTTTCTCTATGGCTAAATCGGCACTTGCTTTAATTAAAGCATAACTCCATGCTTCTGCCCACTCGTCGACTAATTCTAAATTAGGTTCTTGATAAGTTGTATCGTGTTTCACTAACCAATATGCAAAATTAATTATACCTATTCCTAAAGGGCGTCTTTTCATTGTACTTAATTTTGCCGCTAATACTGGATACTCTTGATAGTCTAATAACTCATCTAATCCTCTTACTGCTAGATTACAGATCTTATCCATTTCGGATAAGTCTTTTAATATGCCCCAATTTACAGCACTTAATGTACACAAACTAATCTCGCCTGTAGGATCGTTTATATCGTTTAATGGCTTAGTAGGTAAGTTAATTTCACAACATAGATTACTTTGTTTGATTGGTGCTACGTCTTCTATAAATGCTCCATGTGTGTTTGCATGATCAACATTCATTAAGTATATTCTACCTGTATCCTTTCTTTCTGTTACAAACGAAGAAAATAATTCTATAGCAGGAACAGATTTCTTTCTGATGCTAGTCATACGTTCTGCTTTTTCATAAAGTTCTTGAAACTTATCTTGATCATTAAAGAAGTAGTCATACAGGCCCGGCACATCTTGTGGTGAGAACAATGTAATATTACCGCCTGTAATAAGTCTTTCGTACATTAATTTATTAAACTGTATGCCATAGTCCATGTGACGCACTCTGTTGTCCTCTGTGCCCTTGTTGTTCTTTAATACTAGTAAGTCCTCTACTTCTAAGTGCCAAATAGGATAGTATAGTGTGGCCGCTCCGCCTCTTACTCCACCCTGTGAACAACTCTTTACAGCAGACTGGAACATTTTATAGAAGGGAATAACACCTGTATGTGTCGCGTCACCACTTCTAATTGCTGAGCCCACTGCTCTAATACTACCGGCGCCTATACCGATGCCTGCTTTTTGACTAACGTATTTAACAATCGCACTGGATGTTGCATTAATGCTGTCTAAACTGTCATCAGTTTCTATAAGTACGCAACTACTAAATTGTCTTTGTGGAGTTCTAACACCTGCCATAACTGGCGTAGGCAAGGAAATTTTAAATGTACTAATAGCATCATAATATGCTTTTACATAGCTCATTCTAGTTTCTGCTGGATACTTGCTGAACAATGTTGCTGAAATCATCATGTATGCTACTTGTGGTGTTTCAAATATTTCACCTGTTGATCTATTCTGTACTAGGTACTTGCCACGGAATTGTTCCATGGCCGCATAAGTTAAGACTTCGTCCCTGTCATGCTTGATATAATCGTTTAATTCGTTGATATCCTCTTTTGTGTATAGTTCAGTAAACTCTGCATCATAAAACCCAGCATCAATATTATCTTGTATAATATCGCACAAACAGGGAGGTGTGAAAGTGTTGTATACTTGCTTACGCAAATGGTAGTTGATTAGCCTTCCTGCTACATATTGATAGTTTGGTGTTTCTTCTGATATTAAATCTGCCGCACTTTTAATAAGTGTCTCTTGGATATCTTCTGTTGCTATAGATTCAAAGAACTGAATCTTACTATTGATTTCTACTTCTGATGCACTTACGCCAGATATATCTTCACATGCATACATAACTACTTTATGTAACTTATCAATATCTAACGGTTCAAGTGTGCCGTCTCTCTTTTTAACTTGCATGTGTGTCCTCAGTCTGTTTTATATAAGATATATTTATTTGTATCTTATTGTAATATAAAACTGTATAAATGTCAATGTGTTTCTATGCTAATTCAAATTGATTATGAATTTGGAATACTGTGGAATTCTCTTTCACATAATCCCAAGAAACTATCTCCCCAGGTGTAAAATTATATACTAATTCTCTATCATATATAACTAGTCCTGATGTCCCTGTTATGTTATTACTTATCACTGGAAGTCGTATCGTATCTTTAGATATGAAACCTTTATTTATGAGAGTAGATAGTAACATTAGTGTTACTCCGCTTTGGCATAAGTACCCTTCATTAACTATCTCAAATGGCGTAGGCCAACTATGAGGAGTGTAATAATCTAGATATCTAGGTAATGTTTCTATAGTAGCAAACTCTTCTAATACATCTATAATATCACTATGAGTTTTCTGCCTAACGTTGCGCCAAATATGTAATCGTTCTGAACCAGATAAATTTTTATGAAACATTATCCACTTAGGAAACCCAACGCCTTTGTATGAACTTCATATCAAGTTCTAAGGTAGTGGTGTTGGTTGTTGATAAAGATATCTTATTAGTAGTATCATCATAACTTGCACTAAATTCTAAATTTCCAGTTACAACATCCTTAAGGTCTGTTGCAACATCTTGTAAAATTACATTAGAACGTCCAGTAGTAGCATTTTCATAAGCATTTAACAATAAAGTTCCTACTCTTCTATAGTTGCCATCTGTTGTCCCGTCATACTTAACAGTATATTCTAGAACATGTGTATCAAATGTTGTTGCATCTATAGTAAATGGAACTCCTTGTTGAATAATGTTTCCGCTAGTTTCTATTGTAGCAACATTCGTAGTAGTAAAGTCTGTTGTTGCTTGTCCGGCCGCTGATGCCTGAGACGTAAGCAATTCTATATTTAATTTTGTAGTAACCAATCCTTGCTTTAATGGTTCTATTACTGTGCCAAAATATAAATTGTTAGTAATGTATGCAAAATCTTCTGCTTCTTCTTTACTAGTAAATTCAATGTCATCATTTTCAGAACCTATTGTTACACTATAAGATTCTATATTACCAGGTTGTGGTGTTGCATATTTTTGGTTAGTTGCTACAGATTCTAATAAATTTATCTCTGTATCCATTAATTTTTCGTCTAGCCAGTTTTCTAATTTTGCTTTAACAGTTGTATTTCTATCGTAAAGTTTACTGCCATATACATAATCATTATCTAAAAGTTGTAATGTCCCTAATGTGTCTGCAGTATCATTATGTAATCTAAAATCAAAAGGGGCACTTGTTTTAGATGCCTTACTTGTAATGTATATTCTATTACTAGAGCCTGGCACTAATGCTAAATTCTCCCATGCATCTGCATCAGACTTGTTATTTACATGTGCTGATGCTTCTGTTAAGGTTACAAAACTACTTAAATCTGTACTTCTAACAGGAGTTATATTTCCTGAGGTATCACTACCAAATACAACACTTGCTGTACCACTTACATTTGATGTCCCTGCTCCTGCCGCCGCCATAAAGAATGTATTATCAGTTGCTGTGCCTATAAGAGTAGCATTACCATTAGCAACTTGGCCTGTTGCTGTACTTCCTGCTAGTTTAAATTGTCCGCCACTTGGAACTCCGTGTAATGCAGAAAATATTTGTACATTAGTACCAGATGCATCGGTACCATAATTTAAATAATCTAAGTTATTTTCAACTTCACTAGAGACACTTCCTTCTGTAACTGTAAATGTATTTGTTCCTACTGTTTGTACTTCATATGTTTTATTTGAATTAGCATCAAATTGTCCTGCTCCTCCGCCTATAAATCTTACAGTATGCCCAATAACTACTCCGTCTACATTACCTGTTATAGTTGTTGTACCTCCTGAGGATACTGCCGCAGTAACTGGCCTATTTGTTTGCCACGTATTACCTGATGGTAGTGTAAATGAAATTGCTGATGTATTACTTGATACTAATGGAATTGCTTTGTCGTTCGCCCAACTATTTGCTATACCTTCACAGTATACATAATTAAAATAACTACTGGCATTAAACTTTTCACCTGTATTTGATACTGCTACATTTACTGTAGATGCTCCTGCCGGTGCAAAAGTTACACCTGCCACTACCGAATTTGCATTACTTGTAAGTAAATTACCTAATGTTGCAAAACTAATATTGGCTGTACTATCTGCTACTATAGAGATATGCTTATATTCTAATCCAATCTGTCCTACACCTGTTGTTGGCGATACTCTAATATATTTTTCGTCTATTTTTCTATAGTCTGGGATAGAGTATTGATCATAAAAATTTTGAGATGCACTATGGAATGTTATTCTATTATTGGCTGAGTTAAATCCTTCTAATGCTTGTATAACTGCTGTATTACTATAATATGTAATTGCAACTTCATCTGTAGAAGTTAAAAAGTTTCTAAGTGTTACAGTATGAGTATTTGCTAAAGCAGTATTAGAGCTGAAAAAATAATCATTAGCAACAAGAGTAGATGCATCTGCAGTATCATCTCCTGTTAATACTTCACCATTCTTTGATACTGTAATAGTGTTGGCTGTAAATGCCAAATTAGATATTAAATTTATAAACTTCCCATCTACAACTGTATTTGCAAATGTTTGTCTAGTATCTGAACTAGAATTTGGAAGTGTATATGTTTTACTTGTACTAGGAGTGTAACTAATAGTTTTTTCTGTACCTGTAAATGTTCCTGCAGAATATCTTATATGAGGAACTGTAAATTTTATTATTTGGTTATGTGGAATACTAACAGTTTGAGTTTTTGCCTGGTTGTGATTTTCGATGCTTAGAAACTTACTATTTTCTCTGTCGATAGTTGGGTCCGAACCGATGTAAACTTGTTTACTGTCAGTCGCTAATCCCATTTCCCCTGGTCGTAATGGATTTGGAAGGTCCTGTTTCAGCCCTCGTCTGTTTTGTATTCTTGAAACAATTACATTATTGTTTGATGTTGCCATACTAAAAGTCTCCTAACTAGTAGTATTTATCATCTAATGCTATTACTTGGAGTAATAGTCTGCGAGTCTATCAGACCACTTATCGCAGTATTCATCAAACTCTTCATCTTTGATAGTATATTCTTTAAAATTACTTTCTCGATCCACCATAAGTATTACCACTTTGCGTATTTCAGTACCCATCATTTCATTATGTGCTAATGCATAAGCACAACCTTGCATGAAGTAGTCTTCTATCCATTTTCGAGGCTTAATCTTTTTAGATGTTTTAAAATCTATGATTGCTTCTTCTCCTTCATATATACCTATAGCATCTGATGTGCCAGCATATAATCCTTCTGCTATTAAGCCAACTTCAACACCCCATAGCTCGTCTACTTTAGTTAGACCGTTATTAATCATTTCGGTTGTCATAGATTCTGCCATAACACTAATAAAATTATTTCCTTTTATTTCGTATTCTTCTTGTAAAATATATTTTTCTATAGCATTATGCACTTTAGTACCTAAGCCTGCAGATTCCCTGCTTACTCTATTTGCTTCCTCATCACCTACACGTTTACGCCAGTTAATTAAGGCTGTTTTGTCGCCTGTATCTGAAAGTACTGTTGTTACACTTGGGACTGGTTTTCCGGAATCGCCTACGTATTGTCTTTTTCCGTTCTTTTGGGTTTCACGTCGTAGGGCTGGATAGTCATATTTTTGGTTTAACATTTATTATTTTTAAAAGTTATTTATATACTAGTACTTACCAGGATATATTCCAAACTATCGTATTATTGGATTCTGTATTTGTTGTAATGTTTATGCCGTAACCTAGATCAACAAAATGTTTTTTAACATAGTCTATTTGATCTTTCTTAGTTGGGTCAGTTATAATGCTATTGTGGACGTTGTAATAGACATTACTTGTAGTCATTGTTGTACCTGTAGATACATTTGCATACAGTACACCAGCGTCTATATTAGCAAATACTTTGCTTTCTAAACTTGTAATCTCACCGTGTACAGTAATATTATTTCTAGTATCTTTTCTTGCCTGAGTGGCATTTACGAATATGTTAGCCATTATAACTCCGCCTTAATATCTGACAATGCTTGGTTACCAGCCATGCCACCAATATCTACTGATGGTTCTTTTTGGTCTACATCTATACCTAATTCTGAACTAGGTACAATTTCTATTTTATTCACCGATGATGCAAAACCGCTTTGGTCCACTGCTTGTATTATTTCATCTACACTTGCAGGGTAACCTTGTTTTGCTAAAACTTCTTCAAACTTTTTCATGGAAATCTTTTTTATATCCTTTGCCATTGCTATGGATAAAAGATCACTAACCGCTGAAATTAATTCATCGTTGTAAGATTCTTGTAAAAGTTCATGCAGTCGCATAGATTACTCTATTGGTGCTCTGCCTAATGGCTCTTCTTCTGGTCCTGCCGCCGCTGGTATATTATCATCTACTGCTAAATCATCTATACTTGGCTCTTCTGGTGCTAAGTCTGTTGGCATAGCATCTGCACTTGGATCTGTTAAGTCACCCATTCCGCCCATACTGCCTTCGCCTGTAAGTCCACCAACAATTCCGTCTATACTGCCTTTACTTGCTTTAGTAGTTTCTAAATGACTTGATAGTATTCCTTCCATACTGTCTTTAAATTGTGCCGCCTGTTGAGCACCCATTTCGGAACTCATTTGGTCTGCGATTGCTGGAATTTCTTCGTTCATCATTCTACCAATTCTTTCTATTTGGTCTTGAATATCGTCTGCTAGTGCTCTAACTGCCATAACAACTTCTGCTTCTTCCACTTTAACTTCTTCAGATAGCATATCTGCTATTATATCGTCAAACATATTCATATTATTTTCCTCTACTGATTCTGTTTTACTCATTGCATCTTTAACTTCTGATGGTTCCATGTCAAGTTCTCTTGCAATTTCCTCAACACTTTTACCATCTTTTTGTAATTTATACATATATTGAATGCTGTCTGTTAGTTTACGTTCTGCAATTTTTCTACCAAACATTTGAATACCTTGTGGTAAAGCATCTTCTTCTAGGCCGTTTAGGAAGCCTACAATTGAATCTCTACTTTTACCTGATACTTCTGCAAACATATCTAGTTTTTCTTGTATTGCATCATAACTTGCTAAATCTTCTACAGCAATACCCATTTCTTCGGATAGCCCTCTTAGTACAGAGTCAGTTAGTTTATCACCAACTACGCCACCTGCAATTGCTCCACCAATTTTACCTAGTGTTCCGCCTATAGCCGCACCTACTGGTCCACCTATTGCTCCGCCTAATGCTGATGCACCATAGGCGCCTGCCGCCGCTCCACCTAATGTACCCATGTCGTTTTCGCCCATGTATTCTTTTACCATCTTAATAACAATAGGTTCTATATGCTTATCATCGTAACAATAGTTAGGGTTCTTCCTGAACTGGTTCATTGCTTGTGATACAGTTTCTTCGTTTGTACATCCACTGTCCATTAAGTTCACAACATTAGCATAAAGTTCCTGTTTCATTCCTTCGTATGCTGATGATTCTGCATACTGCCCTTCAGAAAGCATTGTTTCTACAACATCTTTTACACCCAAAAACTTTGCGTATTCAGGTTCTAATTGAAAATGTTTTGTTGTATCTTTTAATTTGATAATGGCCATTTCAGACATTTCTTTAATTGTTTCCAATTTTGCTTTCTTTGGAAAGCCTGCCGAAATCTGCATACCAAATTCTTCTTTCAGCACAGCATTAATTTTACTAATCTTTGTTGTACCCTGTAAATTAAAATCTTTTATTTGCATGATAATATCCTAAACTATATTTGTTATATAGTCTTATTTATCATTTGTTAGAATTTTTTTTAGAAATGTCGTATGTATTCTCTAGCAGTATTCATCATTTGAATAGAATCCTGTAATCTACAACCTGCTGAAAATACCTTTGTTAAATCTGTACTAGTCCTTATAGTATGTTTATAAAACTGTATATCATTAAAATGCTTGTAATACCTATCTATATGTGTTTGGTAGTTGTGTACTGAAAGTTTTTCTTTTGATGCGTTTAGAGTATTATTAACCGTATTAGCAATATTAGAATAAGGTATATTTTCTATAACAACTTCTTTGGTTATATAGTTTATTATATTGAACCCAGGGTCTGTTTTAACAACAATATAGACACCTCTTTTAGCAACATTATTTGCTATTTTATCTAACTTAGTAGCAATATGAGGTTTATTAAATTTTTTGTTTTTGTATGTACGTCTTGAAGCCAATTTTATCACCTTTTCTAACTTTGTTTAATACATCTCTTTTATACAGTTCTTCTGCTAGATGTAATTCTCTTTCACTTAATGTATTTACGTCTACAAACCTTTCCATATCACATTTATTGAATAATGCTGTCTCAGGGTTATTAATGAAACTTAAAAAATTGTGTTTGCCTTTTACTGCTCTCATGACTTTTTCTTTGAACTAGTTTTTTTCTTCTTTACTTTAGTTTTAGAATAGATGCTAGGATTAGGTCGCTTAATCATGCTACCCATAGGCATGGCAACTGAGGCTATGCCACCTGCAGTAGTTTCATTTATAACATCTCTTATAAGCATACTATTATTTATCTAGATCTAGATTTAATATATATTTTTCAGCAAGTTCTTTGTGGTTGTTTGGGCCAGGATGTAGTAAATCTCTTCCTAAATCTTTATTATCTTGAAAGATATCATCAAATTTATTTAAAATAACTAAAGGTATATTTTTTTCATCTGCTATTGTTTTTATCATCGAGACTGCGGCGAATTCATTATAAAATGTATTTTCTCTTTTCCACATCCAGTTTAAAAAAATGTCTTTTTCTGTAACGTTGTTTCGTACAAAATCTTTATGTAATGGCCTTGGTAATTGTTTATCCCAGTAGTCGTCATTCTTCCAATCCATACCATTAAGATGTGCAATTTCTAATGGAGCAGAATTATCAGCATCTGGTCCTTTTAATTTAGTTTCCATAAAGATACTTTTTCTACCAGGAGGTGGCATGTATACACATATTGCTTTAATATTTGGGCACAAATTATCTAAAAATAATCTAGAATATAATGCTATGGTATCTAATCCTCTACCTGGCATCCCTAAGTTCCAGTTCTCTAACCCAAAATGATCAGCAACGATCTGTGTCCAAGTATCTTCTCTTCTTACGCCTACTCCGAATGTTAAACTACATCCTAAAAATAATATCCCTGGATTATCAGTAAAATTTTTACATCTAAATCCAAAATCATTTATATCGTAATGTACTGGTGTTGGTTTTCCATTTTTATCAGACCAACCGTACTTAAAAAGTATTCCTCTAGTATCAGGTTCTTCCCAATGTAGATTAAATTGTTCTTCTGTATCAGAAGGGTACCATTTATATTGGTTAGAATAATCAGAATATTGGGATAATTTTATAGGTTCACAATCACCTACATTTTGCAAATGACTCATTGTTATTGTTTGAAATATTCTTTGAAGAGTTTCGTCTGGTAGGTCCTGTACTCCTTCTAATTTTCCTGTTTGGTGAAGTAATACTTTATCAATCCAATCCTGGCCTGAGTATTGTAATGCGTCATCTATGTATATGTTTTGTTCGTCGGACATACGACTATTTATTTAAGATTTTTTCTTGCCGCCTTTCATGTTGGCGCACCATTGGTACATTTTGCCTTTTTCACCACTATACTTTTTAGCCTTTGCTTTAAGTTCCGTTGCAGAACCTTTACAACTCGCACCTGCACGTTTTACTCTACCAGGAGAACTTGTGGCTTCTGCTACAAACCCTCTTGGACTATGATAATATAAGAGTTCACCTGGATCTGGATAACTGTCAAAGTCTACAGGCGTGCCATTAGCATCAGTTAAATACCAATCTCCCTCATCATAGTGTTGGCTGTTACCATCATAGTTTTGACTAATTATATATACTTGATTATCTTTACCTACTATTTCAATATCTCTATCTACTTCAGCACCGTTGACATATTCATTATGTGCGGCTTGTATAGATTGAGAATCAAAGTAAGGTTTCTTTGCATCAGGATTCATGTCTGTTACATCTTCGCCTATTACTGCCATTTTTTCTATAAGTAATTTTTTAAAATAGTTTTCGTCCATTACTTCTACATTACTACTTTTATGTGAAAATTTATTAATTATATCTTCTATGTCAGCATTTATTCTAATTGCTTTTACACGTTTTATACCTAGCATATTTGCCGCATCATATCTGTGATGGCCGTTTATAATATATCCGTTCTTATCTATTATAAAAGGCTTATCTATATCATTTAAAAACACCTGTTCTGCTTTTTTATCGTAGCCATGTACACGTTGTGATTGAACTGGTTTTAAGTTAGATAAACTTACTTTACCTTCCTTGTATTCATCTGTACTATAATTAGTTTGGACATCTATTCTGTTTATTTGTGGTAGTTGGTTTCGATCAAAGTGTTTATTGCCCACAGGCCTATTGTAGTCTTCTTCTACAACTTCTCTTAATCTAATAACACCACATGCTAATCTATCTCCAGCATTGCCTGTTTTTAAACTCTCTTCGTCTCCGCCTTTGCCTAGGTCATCTTCATCAGCATGTATAACTATTGCTCTGCCTACTACGTCTGACAACTCTACACGGTCTGCTTTTATTTGAAATCTTGCAGTACCTGATTGGTCTGCAACAATGTTACCCAAATCTCCTACATGACCTTGGTTTAAATCGCCGTGATCTACACCCTCTGGATTATAGTGCCCACCTGCACTTTTACATCCATCACTAAGGTCACCAAATTCGTGTATATGGAAACCGTGTTTACCGGGCTCTAATCCTTTTAAAATTCCTTTGATTATAGTAGGGCCATTTGCCTTTTGTTTTAATTTAACAAATCCTTCTATATCGCCTACTATGTGTTCTAGCTCTACAATCGCTTGTATAGTTTGTTCGGCTTCTGTAATGCCTTCAAGCCTGTCACATTGGCAACCCTTAGATTTTGTTTTAGGACAGGGTGCAACCTGCTGTATTGCATCAAAGATTTTCATCGTCTATTTTATTTTGTACATCTCTATATTTGTCTTTAAATGCTTGTTCTAATTCAAATATTTTACTTTCTAAATTATTTTTTGCTTTATAAATTTGATCAATATCGTATTCGTCTATCTTTACACCATGTTTTTCTGCAAGTGCTTCTACATCACTGATTATTTTCATATGCATATCAGCATACTTAATATCTTTAGTAATATTGACGACTTCTTCTAATGCAAATTTTAAGTCCATTAGATAATCGTCTAGACTTTCGTATATACCACCACCAATTTTTATTTTACTTGTTTTCTTTTTCTTCTTTTTCTTTTTAGATTTGGAATACGCAGGCATTGAACCTAAAAATGCATATCCTCTTGCAGGACTAGGTGTGGAATCAGCGGAATCAGTGTCTCCACTGACTGCAGACCCGCTGTCTCCACTTGAACTTGTTGAACCACCGTCGCCACCTGCACTTGCTCCTGCACCCGCACTTGCTCCAGCACTTGCGCCTGCGCCGCCTCCGGCACCACCGCCGCCTCCGGCACCACCGCCTCCGGCACCACCACCGCCACCGCCGCCGCCACCGCCGGCAGTTGCTAGTAACTCTTTTCTATATGGTATAGAGAAATATTTGAATAATGCTAATGCATCTTCTCTGTGTTGTATAAGATCTGTACGTCTTAACAATAAGATATAATTTTTAATATCATTAATATTTTTTAACTTACCTTTTTTAATTTCATCTTTTACTAAGTCACGCATAAACAATGTATTTCTATCTAATTTAGCAGATACATTAGGCGTGTTCATTTCTTTTATTATCATACTTTACCCTTTTTAAACGTCATCTGTACAAATGATTCTGTTGGACCTGAATTGGAAGGTACTATACTTATACCCATAGCACCAGAATGAGGGCCTTTATGAAAATCCATAAATTCTTCTTCATTTGATAGATATGCTGTTTTACCAGTATACATATCTAAGGCCAATAATGCTTCAAATTTTCCTCTTGTTAAATAATCTACATAATTAGCACCTGCATATTGTAGTGCAATCTCTATATCATTATCTAAACTTTGAAATGCTTTAGCAATTTTTTCTACTGCTACTGGAATAAACAATTCCTTATAAAATTCTTTTGTAATATCATATCTTCTTTTATCGCCTACTGGAAGATCTTGATTTAAATATTTTACGAAATTAGTTATACCTAATGTTTTATTATTTGCATCTTCTATATGACTTGCAACTGTTGGTATTATTTCTTTATACCTTAATAAAATATCTCTTGCTTTTAATTGTGCCATACCACCCATACCCAATCTGCCACCGCCTGAACTTGTTTCACTTTTACTTGCTTTTACTTCTACTAATTCGCCGTCTATCACAACATCGCCAGTAGTATCACTTAGTTGTACTCTGTCACTTAACATTGCTAATGCAAATTCGCCGGGTCCTTTTTTATTAGAACCTACTCCATATGGTAATAATGTTTTGAATACTGTGTATCCTACATCAGACTTAAATATATTTGATAATGCGTTTATGGGTTTCTTTAGTGCGTCAACATCATATGCTGACCCTGTTTTTTCTAAATCGTCTAAGAAGTCTTTAATCTTATCATAACTACTTTCTATTTGGTATATTACTTGCGTTAATACCTTAGTTGCGGCTTCTTTATTCATTGCTGTTTCGTCTGCTATAGGCTTAACTACTAATTTACCTATTACAGTTTGTATATGATCTGCATTAAGTATTCTCCAAATTTGGTCTATAAGTTCTCTATCTTTTTCTTCTTCTATATCTAACTTTTTAACAATATCTTGTATCTTAGTTTTTTCTGCTTCTAAATCTTCGTATTCTTTTAAAGACTCTTGTTTTTTTACTTTCATACCAGGTAATTCTAATTGTGTAGGTTCTGGTTTTGGTAAGGGTAATTCTTGTTGGTTATACGGTCGGTCAATAACAGTAAGTCCAAATCTATTTGGTATTTTTAAATTTCCTTGTGTAGTTATTATTTGTGCAGGGTCATTTCCATATGGCGGCATAATACCAATAATTTTAGCCTTACCTAAATTTGTACCAATTTTTATTTCGTTACCTTTAGAGTCTATAATTATTAAATCTCTTTTAGGTTCTGGCGTACCTGTATCTATGCCACCTGATTTATATTCGTTAAGTTTAGATTCGTTTGTATTAATAAACTTTCTTTGAGTATCAGCCATTTGACGTTTAATAAAACCTCTTAGAATAGGCCTCAAACATACATCATCGCCGCCCTCTGCCCGTCTGTCTCTAAATGCTCTTAGCATTTTAGGGTCTGGTACAGCAAAGAAGGCGTCCATTTGTTTCTTAAGATCGTTTGCTGGCATTTTATCAGACAGTAAATGGTTTAACATTCTTATCTTTGAATTGTCTGGTACACTTTCGCCTACTAGTTGCCCTCTATATGGGTGTGGGGATTTGTTACCTTCATTTGGTATAATTTTCTTAGGCTTCTTACTGTTTGCTTTAACTTGTTTTGCCTTTTTATATGCTTCATCTATTTTTTTAGTTTCGATTTTAGATAACACATCAAGTTGTTTCTCTAAAGGTAGACTATCAAATTTTTCAAATATATTGGGCATACTACTATTTATCGCACTTTCGTTATTGATCCTTTGTAATCTCATTCTACCCAAAGCCAATGCATCTTGGAAAACTAATGGTCTGCCGCCACCTTCTTTATTTGATTGTATAGACTGTAATACTGCATCTTTAAATGTGCTATCATTATCGGAGTTATTTAAGAACCCTACGAGACTGTTTGACTGTCCTCGTTCTAAATAGTTATAAATTCCTTGTGCCATTATATTATTAAATATTGTGTAATCTGCTCTTGCTACCTCATAAGTTGTATCTTCTTGCTCACTTGGTGGACTGTTAGTATCTGTTACACCATTTCTTGAGTAAATGTCACTGACATCATCGCCATCACTACCGTCACCATCTTTTCTAAAATAGTTACCACCACTAACATTGTAGTTGTCTCTGATATATTTTTCTGCTTCTCTTACTGCGGCGGCCCATCTTTTTAATCCAATTACATTTTGGCCATCCTCGTCGGTTTCTTTTGGTCTCCATTCGTGGTTGCCATCATATCGATTATATACAACTCTCAATAACTCTACACCCTGGTCGTTAACACCGCGTTCTATTCCTAAGTGGTCTGCCAAGTTGCTCCAATCTGTTTTACTTGATATACCATTTGAGGAGCCACCGTCTAAAGGATCTATTCCTGCCGCTATGGCTAACCTGTCTAATGGTTTTCCTAAGTCGTCTGGGTCTATGTTTACGTCACCGTCTAAAACTTTATCCAATACATCTTCTAATGCTACTTTAAAACTACCATATCGATCTTGCTTCATAACCTTAGCAACAATATCTTTCATTTTTGCCGGATACTGTTCCCAATCAAATGCATCAAAACGTTTTTGCTCTGCGTCGTCTTCGATATTTGACCAACTTGATGCACTACTTCTGTTTAGTGGCTCACCGCTGGTAGGATTTTGGGTTTCTTCATCTGGAAATAAATCTTCTTGTCCAGGTGCACCCGCTCTGCTGTCGCCTTTGCGAGTTATTTCAATACCAAGTTCTTGTAATTTTTCGTATAGATCACTGTCACCTTTAATAAATGAATCACTGAAAACCAAGTCAGACCAACTATAACCATATAGTCTAGTGAATCTATTTAATATTACTTTATAACCTTTTTTACGCCAAGTGTGATAATAGTTTTTGTTTTTTTCAAAAGTGTCTATGAGTTCTAAACCGTTGGTGGCATCTTCGGCGTCAGCCCAGTGACTGGCAGGTATAACATAAACTTTAGTGCTGTTTACATTTTTGTTAAAATGATCTAAATGATTATCTAAATATGCCGCTCTGTCTTCGTAGTTTTCATCTGTGATAGTATCATAAAAGTCTTTGTCTATGTACATCCAACTATATTCTGGTATGTTTAGTTTTGCTTTTGCATTGTCTCTGATATTCTTTTCAAAGTCTCTGTTGCGTCTATCTAAAGTATTTTTGGCTTGTATTTCTTGTTTAAGATTTACAAATCCTTCTTTCTGGAATATTTTGTCAAATGCTGATAAGAATTTTTTTATTCCTGCAAATCGTTCTTTTACTAATTCTTTCTTCCAAAATGCTTGTATAGGTCCTTCTTTTTCTTTCCAATAGAAGAAATCTCCTATATGTATAGATCCTAATACATAATCATCAATAACAGCAGGAAAATTATATGTGCCTTCATCTGTTCCTATTTCACTGTCTGCTTTTACAAGCCTGTCCATTTTATCGTTCCATCGATCTGGATCAGGCTCAGCACACAACCATTGTTTGCTGTCAGATCCTCTAGCGTCTTTCCAAAGTTCCTGTTGAGGTTTTAATGTCTCTAGTAATTCTATTCCTAGTTTGCTTAATTGTTTAGCGATGGTTACATATTTTTCTTTGTCTTCTACTTCCAAGTCTCTTAAATGGTCTAATCTGACTCTTAATCTCTGCGTCAATGCATTTTCGAATACTTGCGAGTAAGGATCGTCACTTTTAATATTGATGTGATGGTCTGGACTTGTTGGATGTTTGTAACCTTGATATGGTTCTAAAAAATTCAATAGTTCTTGTGCTGAATCTTTAGATGTAATAGCATTGCTTTGTAATAATTTTGTGTTTGTATTCCAACCATTGCCTCTCATTTTAGCAACAAAGCCATTAAGTGCTCTTTCATGAGATAATTCTCTTAATATATTTTCTATCTCGATTTTCTGAGACCCAGGATTTAACTGAACCAGTAAGTCTGCAAGTTTATCCATTTTACCATTATCTTTGCTATCGTCCGATTGATAGAACTGCCACATTTTGCTGGCAATTTTATCTAGGTCTATAGGTGACAAAAACTCTGGTTTGTTAATTATATCTTGTTTGAATAAAGTCTTAATACCTACTGTTAATCTTGCTATTTTTTCTTTGTCTGTACCATCAAAACCATAATCAGACATACTTGCTAAAGTTAGTTTTTCTATAGCATCAGTATTTAATTGTAATTCTTTAGCAAACTTTCTAAACGCACCAATATTTTTAGCACTAACAGTTGCTCTATTATTACCGTCTGCTATATCTCTTGCTAATAATGTTATTGCTGAACCAAATCTGTCTTGTGCTTTCTTTAGTTCGCCTGCCGCCCTTTTGCTTGGTGCCATACTGTTAGGCACCATATATCCTTGGACTGTTTCTTCTTCTATCTCTACTTTAGAACCAGTTCCCTTCTCGTAATCTTTTATCTCTTGTTTCCATTCTTTATCTGCAACTGGACTACTTAATTTTTCATAGTTTTGTAAATTCTCAACACTACTACCTAGTAATTTAATTACATCAAAGTAATCTTTTTTACCCACAATGGCTTTGGCGGCGTCTATTACTTCGTGATTAACTACTTCTAAGTCTTTTAATTTCTTAGGATCTATTTCCTGTGATTTACGCAAAAGTCTGAATACGGCATTAACATAATCTTCTTTGAAAGAATCCTCTTCATATCCTGCTCTCATCATAGTAGCATATCTCACACATGCCTTTACAACTTTTTCATACATTGTGTTGTAGTCTGAACCACCGGCTATTCTAAACTCTACAAGGTTATTTCCTGAGGTACCGTCTTTTTCACCTTTAAAATGTATGCTATTAAATTTTCCATCTGAGATTCCTTTTGATAAAATTGCTTCAAAGTCTTTGAAACTTTTTGCATCACCACGTTTCATACCTTCTGCATATTTTAATACATTTCGGTATTGGCTTTTTGTGTAACTGTTTTTAAGTCTACCAAACTCTGCAAGTAAATATTCATCACCTAATAGTAATGCCATTTTTAATTTGTTTTGTTCTGTTTGTTTACCCTGCCAACTCATTGTGATATGCAGTCCTGTAGTATTATTTGTGCCAAAGTTAGTTTCACTCCAGTTAAACAAACTTCTCATTTCTTCCAACATACTTCTTGGAGAATCAAATACAGGTGATATTAATTCTGCACCTGTGCCTTCATCAGGTTCAATACTGCTATCATTTTCAACAGACCAACCAGTTGTAGTATTAGTGCTGTCATAATCTCCTACTTCCGGATAGTTTGTAAATTTACTGTTATCTCTGATCCATGTATATAATTCATCTGCAACACCTTCAACATCGCCATCGTTATCTAATTCATAACTAAATCCATAATCATCAAGGAAACTACTCATATAACTGTAGTTGTCATATACCCACTCTTCCATACTGTAGTCTTGTTCTGCAAGTTCTTTGGCATCATTATCTAGGTCACTATCTTCTCTTACTGTATCATCTAGCCAGGCTAAATATTCGTCTTCGTATCTTTCTTCTACAAACTCTCTTGCCCAATTCATATAGTCCCAACCGTCTTCTTCACGATTTTCATACTCTTTGGGATCTTGTTCCTCAAATTCGTTCTTGTATACCTCTATTGCTTCTGAACTTGGACCTACACTACTATCTATAAAGTCAGTTAGTAAATCCTCATCTTCTTTGTATTCCTGTACCTTTTCATCTACTAAATCTTGTAAATATTCGTCTTGTCCTTTTTGGTATAACCAGTCCTGATAATCTTCATATGCATTATCTGGTAAGTCGCCAAATGTGTATTCAATATCACTTATAGACATTTCATCTACACTATTTCTACTACTGCCACTTTCTACAGAATAGAAAAATGTTTCTGCTTCAAACCCACATTTTACTGGAGCATCTAAAGCCGAGGTTGCTATTTCTTTTCTGTTAAAATTTATTTCAAATAATTCTGCAGGTTGTTCTTTCAACCTTCGTCTGGCTAACTTTTTAAGTTTACTACCTATTTTTTTGATTTGTTGTTTTTTATTTTTACGTTTTGCTAATTTAGATAATTTAGATTCATTTTTTTTCTTATCTGAGTCTATATCTACTTGTGTATTTGGATCTATAACTTGTAATTTATCGTCAGTTTGTACAACTACACTATCCTTAGCAGGAAGTTTTCCTACCTTTGAAACGACTGTTCCTAGAGGTTCACCGTTTAAATCTTTTATTTTTGTATCATTGTCAACATCACCGATATCTACTGTGGCAAATTCTTCTCCGGAATCTTTTTTTGAGGCACCCATCGTTTGGTCCCCAGAAGGCGTAGGCTTGCCTGAGCTTCTAAAAGAATACTCTTTTAAAAAATGTTCAAGTGTTTTAACGTCAGTAAACTTCATTTTAACGCCTATTTAAACTGGCAACTCGTTTACTTAAAGAATTATAACGTTTTGTTCTTCTAGCCTTTCTAGACATTCTAGAACCCATCCTTGCTTTAGTTCTTTTTAAAGCAATTCTTTTCTTATAATCTATAGGTGCATTACATTGGCTAGGATTAGATACTACTCTGCCTTTACGCCTGCCCGATGTACAACGTACCGCACGTTTAATTTTATTGCCTACTTTACGCCATACCATTCTGGCTTCGTATATAGGCTCATCTGTAAATTCGTCTATTCTCATAGTACCTTCATTAATAACCCTACTACCGTAGTCATTAGTGTTGTAAATGTTAATCCAACAATAGCAATTATCCAACTTTCTAGTTTATCTAATCTTCCCTTTGTTGTTTCTTTAAATTCTCTTAATTCCGCAGTAATACTTTCTATTCTAAGCATATCTGCAATTATGTGTGCCTCTATGTTACCGCTCTCAACATAAGGGTTTGGAGTTAATTCCGGTTTTATTTTTTTAGGCATTGTTTATCTCTATAATAAGTCTTGTTTACTAAATTCCATATTGACTGAACTTTTAGTATCTATTGTACCACCGTTCAGTACTATTCCATTCAATTCATCTTTTAACGTGTCTATTGTATGTACTCCTTCTCTCTCAAAAGCAAATTTAAAAATCCAACCTGCTCCTGTAATACTTGGTGCGCCATAATTCTCTAATACATTTTGTCCTATACCATTTAGTGGTACTGGATTATTCATAATAATTGGCTGTGCTCTTAAGCCTATTACTTGAACAACACTTTCAAAATCTTTCTGTGTATTGTCTGCAAAATCACCTGTTCTAGTTATGTCTAATGTAGTGAATAATGAGTAATATTCTATATTACTTGATAGCACTTCACTGCTACCCATTGCTCCGCTTCTACTTGGTAAACTCATGTGTGTCTCCGTGTCTTTGTACTATTTATCAGGATATCATATTTTCAATCCAAAAAAAATCCCCACATAAGTGAGGACTTTTTATTAAGTTTATTTAACTTAGAATGAGACGTCTGCAATAACGTGTCCTGCTAGGTCACCGTTTGCTAAGTTGTCTGCACCTTCTAATACCATATTGACTGTTGTTTGTCCTGGGGAAACTGCGAAAGTTCCTACTTTAAGTACTGAAAGGTTTAAGTTTTGTACTGAGCTAACTAATGCGTCAAAGTTTGCTTGAGTAAGGTTTCCTGATTGTTGTTGAAAACTTTTAAGGAATACGTCCTTACCAAAAAACTCACCTGATGCGGCCGCTCTTCTATCCGTTTGTGCCATGTGATTCTCCTAATATTTTTTGTACAATATATTTGTACGTTACTTTTATTTATCAAAAAACTCATAAAAAAAGGCAGTATAAACTGCCTTCTTTTG
>TARA_R110001592_G_scaffold93109_2_pt1 | contig 29776 bp, 27 predicted proteins | sample TARA_R110001592 | Tara Oceans TARA_R110001592 (sample SAMEA4398387) | marine metagenome | biome: Polar Biome; feature: [SRF] surface water layer (ENVO:00010504); material: water (ENVO:00002006), including particulate matter (ENVO:01000060) such as... | depth 5 m | reverse complement strand
AAAAGAATGGGAAGATTATGATATTAATGAAAAATATTATTTAGATGCTATTGAGAAAGAAATAGACAATATTATGGGAGTAAAAACTAATCAATTAAACTTATTTTAAAATTATGGGATATTCAAAACCAACAAATACAACTGCTGAAGAATTATCTTTAGCTCCTCTTCCTGTTTACGAAGGGGATACATATACAGTAATCCGTCACAAGTTTGTGATTGATGCTACAAGAAGTCTATTAGCAACACACGGCTTCAATATAACTAATGAAACATATAGAACTAATTATAATTCTAATGTTGCACAAGGTGTATATCAAATTCAATCTACACATGATGAAGAATTGGGAATGATGTTTGCCTGGACTAATTCATATGATAAAAGCACAAGATTTCAATGTGGAATAGGTGCTCATGTTTTTGTTTGTGGAAATGGTATGATTTCTGGAAACATGTCAACATATGCTAGGAAACATACAGGTAATGCTGATCAAGAAGCATTTAATCATATAGGTTCACAAATTAAAATGGCTAATAAGCACTTTATAACATTAGTAAAAGATAGAGATACATTAAAACAGTGCTATTTAGATAAAAGAGCACAATCTGAACTGGCAGGTAGATTATTTTTTGATGAAAATCTTATTGACGCAAGTCAAATGTCTTGTATTAAAAAAGAAATGGATAAACCTTCTTATGACTATAAATGTGACTTAAATAATGCTTGGGCTTTTTATAATCATGTAACACATTCTTTGAAAATATCACATCCTAAAACTTGGATGAGTGATCAAAAAAAGTTTCATGAATTTATGACAGCAGAGTTATTAAGTACTAAAAATTTACATAACTTTGATCAAAATCCAGAAGACTATATTGATCCAAATCAAACTTCTATATTAGATGTTAAAGTAGATCAGCCAATAGTTGAAGATGAAGTGTTTGGAAAATTTGAAATATAGTGCTAGTTGTAATTTAGCCATCATAATAGTCTGAGTCATGTCAGATGCATGAAGGGGTTTGTCTATCAAAAGACAATTAAATGAGATCTATTTGTGAAGATGCCCCTTACATGTTTAATTAAAACAATAAAATATGAAAATAATAGTAGTATGGCCATAAAAAGGCAAAAAACAAAAACATTAGTTACAAAAACAAATAACAATAGTTCAGACTGCATTGCTCCTAACATTATATATGGATGCTTTGGTGGTTGTTTAGATACTTATTGTTATATGTCTAGATATAACGGAGATAGAGTTTATGTTAATGAGAATGTCAATGCAATATTTAATTCTGTTGTTGAATGGGAAAAAACGTATGATAAAGTTCCTAATCAACAAGATCCAGTTTATGTAATGGTTGATATTGCTTGCAATTCTGATTTAGTTTTGATGCAAAAACAGATGAGTGAGCCTTTATTAGATTATATAAAAAGGTATGATGACCATCCAAGACTTAACAGCACTATGGCTACTAAGTATCCCGGTTTACTTAAGCTTGATGTAAATCACTTTAACAAACCTCCAAGAGTCCGTGTTAGCTTAATGCCACAAAAGTACTCTGATATACTTGAGCCTAAGATGCAAAACATTATGAGCCGTATAAAAGATATTAATCGGCTCAAGTTATTGGGTTGGGAAGTGCATATTAATTATTCACCACTTGTATTTTATCCTGGTTGGAGTAATGAGTATGATACATTATTTAAACTAGTAAAAAAATATGCTGGAGAAAACAAATGTGAAGTAATAGCATTAACTAATCATGTATTTCAAATGAATAAAGCTAGTGAAGAAGCTAGAGAACTAATGAAGTATTCTGATGAGCCAAAAAATTATAGTGGTGTAATGAGGTACCCAATTAGAAAAAAAACTGTAGCTTTGGAAAATTTTAAAAATATTTACAAAAAATATTTTAATTTAAAAACAATAAGATATATATTTTAATTATGAAAAAATTTATTAAATTTGTAAAAAGTTTACTTACAATTACTAATGAAAACAAAGTGCTTTTAGAAAATATTAAAAAACTAGAAGAGAAGGAAATACTAAATAGTAAAAATTATTAACCTTTAAAATTTCAAAAAATGAATGAAAATTTAAAAAATGTACAACAGGAAAATGAACCTAGTGTGCCAAACAATGTAGTAATGGATAATGATCCAAATATTGAAAACGCATTAATAGAAGATGTTGAAGAAACAACATTAAGAAACAATGCAAAAACAATATATAATGCTGATCTAGCAAAGATAAATGAATCTAGATAAGTTTAAATTACTTCTTGAAGGAATCTTTCATAGAACAGAAAGCACATTCAATAGAAAAAGATCAGAATATGCTCATGATGTTGATGTATTTAAATCACTTAAAAATGGAACTGGTTTTTCATTTCATAATGAACCAGAGCAAGTTGCGTATGAATATTTATGCAAGCATCTAGAATCAATTCAATCTATATTAGCAAAGCTTCCTGAAGAAACACCTAGATATGAACTAATTAATGAAAAATTTGGTGATGCAATTAATTATTTAATTATTATTGAAGGTCTTCTAAAAGAAAGAGTTAACAAAGAGATATAAAACCAACATTTTATATTTTTTAAAAAAAGTCAATAGGTTTACTTCCATTTCCCTACTGGCTTTTTTTATTTATTAAAAACCAGCAATTGCAGTAGTTTGTATTTTAAGATCACTAATATTTCCAGCTAAACTTCCGCTTGTTACTGTCCACTCATATGCAATACCCCAAAAATCACCCAGAGCAAGAGCACTTGCTAGAGTAACACCTGAATTTGAAATTTTTATTTGGTTAGCAGTTGAATTAAATGCTAGTGTACCAACTATTTCTCTACTAAATGCTAAAGAAGTATCACCATCAGACGGTGTATATCTAACAAGAATAATTTTAACAGCACCACCTGTACCTAATGCTGCAATTTGAGAGGCTGTTAAACTACTTAGACTCATTGAATAAACAGCAAGTTTTGTAAATGGTGCTGTTGCTCTTTTATAAGCACTACCGTTAGCTACAGCCAAAGTGGTTACAGGTATGTTTAATGAAGCAGATTGAAAGATTTGATATTCAACAGCTCTAGTATCAATAATAGGAAAAGCATATTGTAAGTTAACTGTCCAATTATCATTCTCATCTATTGAATGACTAACTTCTTGTGTTCTATAATCATTGGGAGTAGCCCAAGTTAAACCTGTTGTTTGAGCACTTGCTGCAGTTAATACTTGATTATTTGAACCAACAGCTAATGTTGTAGGACTTCCAGATGGTCCTCCAGCTAAAAGTCTACCTTTAACATTCATAGCAGCTTCGTTTAAAGCACTAGTCCCATTACCTACTAGCACGGATCCTGTAGATACAGTAGTTTTACCTGTACCTCCATCACCCACTGCTAATGTTCCAGTTATATTAGATGCACCTAAATCAATTGCTAATTCAGTTGACTCAATTACTATACCACCATTAGCTTTTTGATCAGTTTTTATAGTATCAGGAGACGTTGATGCATCTATATCTATACCATCACCTGCTTGATATGTGGTACCACTTGCTGCTGCACATGCAGTTCCATAAGTAATAGCTACACCTGTTATATCTTGATGAATTGTATAAATGGGCGACCTATCTCCATCATATATTGTTATTATAGGATTTTCTCCTTGAGGGACTGGAGCTGCATTGTGTTCTGCAAACTCTTTTAATAAAATATCAGAAATTTCTTTATGTTTGCCTGCAGTTATTGTCAATCTAATTGTGTCAACAGCATCACAACCTTTTATACTAGGATAATAAAGATCTAAATGAGTGTTATCATATGGATTTATACCTAAAGGCATTACTCCACAATAATATGATTCTGCAGGTGCATTATTACCTGCTCCTGTATTGTAATAGTAATAATACCCTGGAAGATTTGAAACAAGCATAATAATTTAAATTATGATCTAGTCCATAAAAACCAATCTAAACTAGTTACTGCTGTATCATAAGTAACTCTACACCCCACTAATGATTTTAATGGAATAAATAAAAAATCTTGTGGTTTTAATAATCCTACATTGTTACTACTTCCCGTTGTAACAAGAACATTCCCAGCAGTGCTAGCTCCAGTATTTCTAATAAATAAATATGAGTCTAATTCAGATGAAGCACTAAGTATAGATACACTTGAATTCTCAGTAGTTGTAATACTACCACTAGAAGAAGGATCTCCAATAGATAATGTTGGCGCTATACTAATATTTACAGGATCTGTCCCAGTTAAACTAGCTAATCTAAACGTTGTTGATAATGTTGTTGCCATAATATTATATTTTATCTACCTTGTCCATTATAAGCTTTTTTATAATTAACAGAGTTTTTACTTTTACTTGTTTTTGTTTTTGCATGCACACCCGGCCTTTTCTTTTTAGCTGGTTTTGTGAATGTATATACTTTTACTTTAGCCATTTTTACAATACTCCGTTTGGTCCTGTACTTCCACCTCTTCTTCTATTAGTACCTCCTGTCCTTGGATTTATATTAAAGTTTGGTATATTACTTCTTCTTGGATTCTTATAACCTTGATATTTTACAGATCTATCATTTGCATCATTTCTAAATATATTAGCAATCCTAGTTCCTTGTCTTCCAAACCAATTTCTTTTTTTATGTCCTCCTATTGGTCCATCACCTGGTCTTCTTGTTCCAAAAGGACCTCCATAACCATCTTGTGCTTTGAACATTCCTGGTACATTGTGACCTCCGTATTTATAAGGCTTTTTGGCCCATTTCATATTATTTGACATAACTATTTCTTTTTTGTTTTTTCAAGGGACCTACCACCAAAGTAAGCACCTATTACAGTTATCAATACTAATTGTAATAAGTCAGTCCATTTAGCCTGTACTACAAAATCAATAACACCCGCATCAATAAATATTAATAACACAGTGCTTATTACTAAGAATATAAGCACAAGTGGTCTGACATTTTTACTCAACCAACTATCAGATTGCATGTCTGCATTCCATCTAGAACTTATTTCTTTTTCCATTTGAACTTCATAGCTAGCTATAAGTTCTTTAATTTTTTGTTCAGCAGCAAGCTTTTCCTCTTTAGATGTATGCAGATTATCTATAATACCACCCACTCCTTTAACTAATTCAGTAGCTCCTGTTGAAAATATTTTTCCTAATATACTCATAATAATTTATTTGGTCCCATTTCCATTCCATAAGGACAACCGCAGCCTTGAAGACCTTGTGTTTGTCCTCCATGCTTAAAACTTTTTAATGTCTTAGCTAAGTTGCATCTTTGTTTAGCTAGTGTTGACGGTGGACTTTGGCAATACTCAGATATACTCTTTCCTGCAGCTTTAGCAGCAGCAGTAAGTGATCCTGGTTTTTTTATTGCTCCTTTAATCCAATTCTTTGCCATTACAAATATTTATCAAATGCTCCTTTCTTAACAACATCCATAAATAAAGCAAATTGTTCTTTAGTAAATTCAGTGTACCCTTCTTCTTCACCACCTACAACTACTTTATCTGAATCAGCAGAAATATCAATAGCTGGGCAAGTTTTGCAATTTGCACAAAATGTCATTTCAGCTCTGTTATCAGTTACAGTTACGTTTTTAAGTCCTTCAATTTTTTTAAAATCCATGTTTAGTTTTTTTATAATTAATTATTAAGGTGATGTGAAAACAGCATAATCTATTATTACATTTGCAGTGTCTGCTTGAACTTCAAGTCCAGCAACCTCAGCAACAGAAATCATTGAAAATTGTCCTGGTAATAAACGTCCCCATACTTGTCCCGCATCATTCTTTAATACTAAAAAATTTGTTGTGTCAGTATTTTTAATATATGTATAAACAACTTTAGTGCTTGATCCAACAGCAGCTATTAATTGTGAAGATGATCCACTAGCCACTGTTACTGATGCTGTTCTAACAGTTCCGTCATCATAAATAACACCTTGATTTCTAACATCATTAAGCGTTAAAACACCATTGATAGGATCAGTAGCATTTAAATTTAATTTTATATCAAGAGTTTTGTTTGCCATTATTATACTTCAAATCCAAAGTTAAATACTATTACTCTCAATCTTTTAGCCTTACACCCTTCTTCACAGAATAAACATGCTTTAGCTTCAAGAACAGTTAATTTTCCTAATCTAATAGAAATCTCAAACTTTTGTTTTTTATTTCCTCCTTTCCAGGAATTAATCCAATTAATCATATCATTTTAAGTTTATGGTTATATTATAATATACAAAAAATTACGTTAAAATATAACATAATTTATACCAAATTTAAAGTCATGCCATTCACGATTCCAATACTTATTATATCTACCTTCAATAAAACAGCCTAACTGTTTATTAAGTTTGTATCCAAAAATAAGACCACCTGAATAATCATTCCATTGTTTCCCATCATTAAAATTATGATAAGAATATTCACCACCGTCATCATAATGACAAGGTATTAAATTACCCCAACTATGGACCCATAAGTTTTTAGTGTAATGATAAAAATCAAATCCTAAAACCAAACCATTATTCCATTGGACAGGTAGTTCACTTTTCTTTTTTTCAGTGTAGTTAGCCAAAACCTCTGGAATTATAACAGCTTCCCATACTTCTGTATTTGTAGCAACTACATCCCCATTTGGATCTGTATACACTTGATTAAATACATCTACATTGTATCCTTCCTGTAAGGCAAGGTATGTGTAATGTAAGTTCCCATTTGATAACACCCATTCCTCTAGTGGATCGTATCCATAAGGTTCTGACACTCTTTGAACGGCTCCTATATTAAAGGATAATTTATTTCCAAGTTTATATCTGTATCTCTGTGATGATTCGTAATACTCTATATCAGCAAATCCATCTTCTAGATATTCCATTTTAACAATATAGTTATTTGTTACATATCGTAAGAAATGATTCTGATCTACATAACTTTCTCCTTGTTGTCTTGTATAGTCTATCTCAAATAAATATTCAAAACCTTTTACCTTACCTATTGTAGCAGCATCAGAAAATGAATTCTCTGTACCATCGTAAAACTTATTGGCCTTGTTCTCATAGCCAAATCTAGCTATCTTACGTAATCCTAAAGAAATAGAGTAGTCAAATGGAGTTTCTACCGTTGTAGTAGTTAATCCATTTGTTACTGAATATACATCTACATCAGATACAGAAGTACCACCGTTTACTGCTCCATAAAATGTAGCAAATTTAAAAGTTTGTTTTAAATCTATTTGAGAGAAACAAAATACAGGCAATAGTAAAAGTAATATTAATAGCTTTTTCATTTTATTAATTTTTTCTCTACAGATCCATCATCATATATATATAATAGAAGTGTATTTTTTAATTCTTTTGCTGGTCTACCTAATAAATCAGTAATCATTATTAGTTCTTTCTTAGCTTGCACTCTTGTTAACAGTGGTCCAACCCAGGTTCCTTCACAGTAGTCATATGTTAATTGACAAATTTCATCCCATTCATTATCACAACAATACTCGTCTACATCAATTACCCAAGCATAACACGGGTCATTTAACCAATAAGGTAAACCAGGACCAGTAATACAACCAGCATCATAATTGCAGCTAAGACTGTCAGACGTGTTAGCAATTGGATTAAAGTTATAGGCTGTTTGGTCCATACAACCTTGAACCATAGTAATACACGAATTATTATCAGTATTAGCCATTGTATTATAGTTAAGGGCAGTGCTATCAGTGCAACCATAAATATAAGCAATACAACTAAAATCTTCTGTATTGGCAGTGGCATCATAGTTAAGCATTGATGGATCAGTACAACCATAAATAAAAGAAACACAACTATTATTGTCAGCATTAGCTAAAGGGTTAAAGTTAAACATTGTTGAATCTGTACATCCGTATACAAAAGGAATACAACTGTTGTCATCTGTATTTGCCAAAGAATCATAGTTATACATAGTAATATCTGTACATCCGTATATTATTGGTATACATGTAGAGTCATCTACATTTGCGTTTGGATTATAATTAAAAGCTAAAGGATTCATACATCCATAGACTATAGTTATACAAGAACCTGATATTTCTACGTTAGCATTTGGATTATAGTTTAAAGCTGTACTGTCCATACATCCTAAAACTATCAATGTTTGACAAGTTCCATTGTCATAATCTGCAGCTGAATTATATTCTAAATACAAAGGATTCATACATCCTGCTACATAGTAACAAGAACCATCATTTGTATTTGCTAAAGAATCAAAATTTAAAGCTAAACTATCTATACAACCAAAGACTTTCTCTTCACAAGTATTACCACAATTAGTAATAAAAGTGTATGGAAACAAGGGTTGAATAAATGGTGGCTGAACACTTACTAGTGTATCACCTTCTGGATTAATTAAAGTAAACCCACACTCTATTGTTGTTAAAGATGCTTGAGGTGTTATATTAAATGCAAATATTGCTGGGTCTGGAGCATCTATTGTAAATTGATACTCTTGATTAAATCCTCCTTGATGTATAAAAGTAAATGATGTATCAGGTAATAACAACATTAAGTTAGATCCTACCCAACCATTACCCATTAAATCATGAAGTATTAATGTAAACTCACAATTAGGAGTTAAATCCATTGTATTAGCTAAAGAGTCATAATTATATGCACTAGAATCAATACACCCAAATATTTTTAAAGTTTGACAGCTGCCATCATCTACATCTGAAAAAGGGTTCCATTCAATATAATCATCATCCGTACATCCTAGTATAGGAGGGCATTCAGCTGTTGTAAATACATGTGTACTATCTAAGCCAAAATTAGGATCTGTACCATATACTAAAGTGTCATTACATTGTTTAACAAAATAAGAACCATCTTGTCCTTGCCATTGTGATCCTTGTAAACCATCTCCATATATATCAAATATTGTAAAATTATGATCACCTTCAGGTAAACATACTGGTATTGTTATACTTCCATAATCTGGTTGTGATCCATATCCACTTCCTGAAGCTATTACAATTCCTAAAGAATCAGTAATCTCCCAAGAGGTTTCTTCTTGATATTGATCTAAATTAATAATAACTGTTGCAGGGAAACAAGGTCCAGGAGGAGGTCCATTAGGTAAACAAGGACCTAAGTTAAAGTTAATAATTTCTGTAGCAAAACCATTACTGGTGTTGCACAAAAACTCTACTATAGTATCTTGGCAATTATTCCAAGCTCTAAGAAATCCAGCCATACTTGTTGACTGCCATCCATCACCGTAGCTATCTAGCATTATAACAGTGTGTGATCCAGCGTTAGTCCAAACAGTATCTATATAGTATTCAAAATTTATTGTAGGTACATGATGTAATATTGTATCACCATTGTTATTTGTAATATAAAATTCTGATTCTGCAGGGCCAAAGCTATCATACTGAGCCTCAACCACTATATAAGAGTTTTGACTAAATATAAATAATGGACATAGTAATAGTATAAATAGTATTCTCTTCATGTTTTAAAAATCACTCATTATAAGTTCATTAATTTTGTTTTGTAATTCTTTACGTGTAGCAATCATTTTAAAACTAAGATCAGCTTGCCATCTGCTTACTTCCTCTCCATCTTTAAACATAATAATAGTAGGTACTACTACAACTTTATGTTTTTTTTGGATCTTAGGGCTTTTTCCTATATCAACATAAGTAATCTCACAATCATTAAGATTACCCACCCATTCAGCTTTGTTTGCATTATTCCATTCAGCATTAAAATGTGTTACCACAATTTGTGAATGTACAGAACCAGCTGAAAAAATAAGTATCAGTAGGATAAATAAATATCCACTAAATATTTTCCAAACAGGATCACTCATTATGCAAATACTCCGTGCTCAATAATAGCTGTACCAGCTGCAGTTTGATAAACTGTAATATCTGCAGCAGACGCCCAAGGAAATAAAGCCCACACACCTGGTGCAAGAGACATTTCATCTTCAGCATTAGAAGCCGTATTACCTAATACAGATAATCTTATTGTCGTTGTACCTGCATTTTTAATATAAACATAAACACTACTTGTTACTGTAGGATTAGGATAACTTGCATGTGCTAATAAAACTGCTTTACTTGCTACTACTGCTGTAGTACTCATTCTAGAGATACCACCTGTAGTAACAGTTGCTTGTTTTAAAACATTTACTGCTATTGAATCACTAGTAAGTCCTGTAGAATTAAGAGTGGATGTTAAATTTATAGTTGCCATTTTTTCTTTTTTTAATATTAGTTATTTTATTGAAATACTCCAAATTCTATGATTAAATCTGCTGATCCACCAAAAGCCATAAGATTTTTATCTGTTGTTCTAGTTGAAGCTGACCAAGGAATTATTGCCCAATCACCAGCGTTTAATACAATAGTACTAGCTGCTTGATCTAATGAAACAGTAACTGTGTTAGCTGCACTAGCACTTGTTGCTGGATTATAAAGCCATATTCTTGCTCCTTCTGTGAATTTTGCTGCTGGTGCAAGTACTGTAGCACCTGATATAGCTTGTGTTGCTAGTTTTACTCTTGATATACCGCCTTGCGTTGCAGATGATAAAGTATTTAAAACTGATAGTGATATAGCATCTGATGTAAGATCACTAGAGTTCATTGTTAATGTTGCGTTTACTGTTGCCATTTTTTCTAATTTTTATTATTTATTATTTATAAAGTTTATCTTCAATTTTTTCTAACGTCTTTTTTATTTCCTGCACATCTTCTTGTGTAGTCATAATAGTTTGACGTATCATTTGATCTTTCATATCAAATTCCATTCTAGTTACTTCTGGATCTGGTGGAGCAGGTAATTCTTTTGCCTCAGCAATATCTGCTTGAAGAGTGAACCACATTCCCACTAATGTAAAAATTAAAGCAGCTATTCCTCCTAATGTTTTTAAACTAATCTTAAAAGACGTGTCTTCATTTAATTCTTCACTCATAACTATCTACGTTTTTTCTTTGAGTATGCACCTCCAGGTAAACAACTACCTCCCATTCTCATTGCATTTCCAGCAAATCCATTAGCTGGGTATATTCTTTTTTTACTATTTGAACCTCCATTTCTTTTAGGACTAGTGGTAGCACCTTTTGTTGGCTTAGTTGTTCTAGCACTATTTATAAGATCTGTTTTTTGAATTTGTGTTTTAAGCAATTCATTTTGCTGTATCAAAGAATCATTTTGCATTTTCATTTGCATCATCATCTCTTGCATCTGCATTTGTTGTTGCCTTTTTTGTAGTTGCTGCACTTCTTGCATCTTCATCATTTGAATTTGCGCAGGAGTTAAACTTTGCATTTGTGATTGTGCTGGATTTACCTCTGTACCATCTTGAGCATATATTCCAGGAACTTTTTTACCACCGTATCTATATTTTTTATATCTCATAATATTATATTTTATCTTCTAGATCCTTTGCTTGATGCACTACCTCTAGTACCCGGACTAGTTACTGTAACTTGTTTGTTTTTACTACTAAAAAATTTATTTAAATCTTTTTTGTATTGACTTGTTCTTGATGTATTCTTAGTCAGCCCTCTATCATACTGTGTTTTAGCTGTATTATAATTAGGAAGGGTTACATTAGTGTATGTATTTTGTTGAGATCTATAAACTGAAAATTCTGACTTTGCAGCGTTAAAATTTACCTGGTCACTAGCAAAATTTCGGTGGCTTGCATTCCATGAATTAGCTCTAGCGTCCCATGATGCTGGTCTAGCATTTGTAACATAAGCACTAGTAGGGTGACTAGCGTTTCTTGCTGAAGCTGGATTTGCTACTACTGATGGTGATCTAGGTGTATCACCTGGATCTGTTATTGTTAATAATAATTTACTTGGACCTGCAAGTGGGTTTGAACCTCTTTGTCCTTTTTTACCTCCTGTTGAAAATGATCCTTGTTTTTGTACTGGTAATAAAGAACTTATAGGTGTTCTATTATTATTAATACTTTTCATTGCATCATTTAATCTTGATGCATGTGAACCCTTACCTTTACCTTTACCTGTCTTAGCAGCCATAGTTATATTTTTTTGAGACGTTCATTCTCTGCTTCAAGAAATTTAACTTTCTCTCTTAGAGTTGCAACTTCTTCAGTTAATTTAATTACACATAATCTTAGATCATCTTTTTCTACAGAGCTTTCTGTAAGTAGAACTTCAAGTCTATTAACTCTATTCTTTAAATCATCTTTGTATTCTTCTCTTAAATCCATACTTTTGCTTTTTAAACTTAGTCTGGATTTGTAGAATTTAAAAGCTTCACCACTACCTAAAACAGTTAGTGCAGTGATTATAATAGTGCTAATTATACTTAGATCCATGATATATATATAAATATTATATGTACTTTTGCTCACTTGTACATATATAATATACAAAAAATAATAATAAAACTAAAACATATTACTATGAAAAGACATCAATTTTACTTTGAACCTTTTCCACAAACTTGTTTGCTGGGAATCTCTATTGGTCAGTTTGAAACACAATGGGAAGATGAAGATAAATGGTACCCTACTTTTAGAGTTGAACTAGGGTTTATTTTCTTTACACTTTCTTATACTAAAATTTCTATATCATAAGATAATTTCTTATCTTATATCTACCCGCTTAAATCAAGGGTATACACAAACTTTATTAACCCTATAAAATTATTAACTTATGCAGTTGAATAACAAAATACTTAGTGACATTACTGTTCACATGAAGTATGCAAGATACATACCAGAACTAAAAAGAAGAGAGACCTGGGAAGAGCTAGTTACAAGAAATAAAGCTATGCACTTAAAATCATTTCCTAAATTAAAAGAAGAAATACAAAAAGTATATAAGTTTGTGTATGACAAAAAAGTTTTACCTTCTATGAGGTCTATGCAATTTGGTGGAAAACCAATTGAAATCAGCCCTAATAGAATTTATAATTGTGCATATATGCCAGTAGATTCTTTAGATTCTTTTAGTGAATGTATGTTTTTGTTACTTGGAGGAACTGGGGTTGGATACTCAGTTCAAAGACACCATGTTGACAAACTTCCTCCTATTAACAAACCTTATGAGAAAAGAACAAAAAGATATTTAATAGGAGACTCTATTGAGGGTTGGGCTGACTCAGTAAAAGTATTAATGAAATCATATTTAAATGGAAGATCATCAAAAATAATTTTTGATTTTTCTGACATTAGAGCAAAGGGTGCTAGACTTGTTACATCAGGTGGTAAAGCACCTGGTCCTCAACCACTTAAAGAATGTTTATTAAAAATAGAAGGGCTTTTAAGTGCTAAAGAAGATGGTAATAAATTAACAACTTTAGAAGTTCATGATATAATTTGTTATATAGCTGATGCTGTATTGGCAGGTGGTATTAGAAGAGCTGCATTAATTAGTTTATTTACTGCAGATGATGATGAAATGATTAGTTGTAAATCAGGATCTTGGTGGGAGTTAAACCCACAAAGAGGTAGGGCCAATAACTCTGCTGTATTAATGAGACATAAAATTACTAAAGAATTTTTTATGGACTTATGGAAACGTGTTGAGCTATCTGGAGCTGGTGAGCCTGGTATTTATTTTAATAATGATAAAGACTGGGGTACAAATCCTTGCTGTGAAATTGCACTAAGACCTTTTCAGTTTTGTAATCTTTGTGAGGTAAATGTATCTACTATAGAATCACAAGAAGATTTAAATGAAAGAGTTAGGGCTGCAGCATTCATAGGAACGTTACAAGCTGGATACACAGACTTTCATTATCTTAGATCTGTATGGAAAGAAACAACAGAAAAAGATGCATTAATTGGCGTTTCAATGACTGGTATTGGATCAGGTAGAATACTAGGTTATAATATGACAGAAGCTGCAGAAATTGTTAAGAAAGAAAACGGACGTGTAGCTAAACTAATTGGTATAAAAAAGTCAGCTAGAACAACCACAGTAAAACCTGCTGGTACAACATCTTTAACATTAGGAACATCATCTGGTATTCACGCTTGGCATAATGATTATTATATTAGAAGAATTAGAGTTGGAAAAAATGAATCTATTTATAATTATCTTTCTGTTAATCATCCTGAGTTAGTTGAAGATTGTGCATTTCGTGCTCATGATACAGCTATAATTAGTATACCTCAAAAGGCTCCTGAAGGTTCTATATTAAGAACTGAATCTCCTTTTCAATTATTAGAAAGAGTTAAAAGAGTTGCACAAGAATGGGTTTTTCCTGGACATAGAACTGGATCAAACACTCACAATGTGTCTGCAACTATTAGTCTCAAAAAAGATGACTGGGAATTAGCTGGCAAGTGGATGTGGGACAATAGAAATCATTATAATGGTTTATCTGTTTTACCACATGATGGCGGTACATATACACAAGCTCCTTTTGAAGACATCACTAAAGATGTATATGAGCAAATGAATATACATTTAATGAATATAGATTTATCTAAAGTTGTTGAAGATGATGATAATACTAACTTAACAGGAGAGCTTGCTTGTGCAGGAGGTGCCTGTGAAATTAAATAGTACCTAATACAAAAACAACAACCATTAATAAAATATATATAACCGGTGCTATGTCTAACTTATGTTTCATATTAATAAGATAAAAAACATAACCCGGTTTTATATTAACCTAATGTTAATTTAATATTAATTTTTATGAATTCACTAGAAAAAAAAATAGAAAGAATAGCAAATGAAATATCTTTTAAGCTATTAGCAACTGTAAGTCATCCAGATCATGAATGGCTAAAGCTTACACTAACAGAACTAATTAAAGATGAAATTAATGAATTCTTTATTGAAACAGAAAACAAAAAAACAAATGTGTTGGATTGAAAAGCTATATTATTTTACGTACCAATCTTCCATAGTATCATAAGCAATCCATCTATTGAGTGTGTACCATGCTGGTACTACATCTCCCCATTGCTTTCCTAGTTTAGATTGACCCTTTCTTGAACCTCTCTGATAATAATAGTCTTTGTCTTTAAGTATATTATATTCAGGATTACCTGCATCATATATCATAGCAAACGGGTGATATGCAGATTGTACTATAGCTTCACCTAATTCACCAATAGTTCTTGTTGCAGAAATTGGAGACTTAGCCATCATGTATTGTTCATTAAAACCTAACAATGGTATAAAAAACAAAAGTTCTCTACTTTGTCTTCTCATTTGATAAACAAGAGCATTTTCCATTCTTCTTGCAAATTTAGATTTGTCTTCATCATCATCATCAAATAAACCATCAAGAATAGCTGCCATTGCAAATGAAGAAAGCATAAACCCTATTTCTGCAATTGTTCTCTTAACCCCAGTCATAGCAGTTAAAGCTTTTTCTCCTTTCATATCTTTATATTTTCTTATTAAGTCTTTACCCTCACCAAGATTTTTCATTGCATAACCCATAAAACTTGCAAAAGATCTATATCTTCCTTCTACCCATCCTAAATTTTCATCAAAATATTCTGATCTACCCCTAGCTTTTATAGCTGGTGCCACCCATTTATGAAATTGCATTGCTAAATTCCCTAACCAATGTTGCTGCATTACTGTTCTATCTTCTCTAGCATAGTTACCATGAATTTGTTTATTTACTTCACGTAAATAATTTCTAATTTCATATCTTTTTTGATCAGTAAAATCTACTGTTTCTGTTTCAGCTGTTGCAGCTACTCCTGGTTTGTTGTTGACTAGCTTTGTGTATCCTTCTTTAAGTGTTAGTTCACCTGTCTTATTGTTATACTGGTATGCATCATATAAAGACATTTCTTCTCCTTTATCATTTCTTATCTGTTTACTCATCAATACAGCAATACCAACTTTAGTTTGTACATTATATTCAGCACCATCCTGTAATAAGTATCCCCAACTTATTATTGTTCTAAATGTACTCTCTTTACCTTGTGCTTGGTTTTGCTCTCGTAAATCTGCCTTAGCATCCATCATTCTATATAAATTAACTAAAGCTTGATATTTTGTTGCAGGAATATATTCTTTGTATTTACCTTTATTAGTTAGCCCTGCATATGTTGTATCATCAGTAGCTCTCTTAACAAAGTCTTGCATTACATTTGTGTTAAATTCTTTTTCTGCTCTTAAGTATGATTTAGAATCAAAATATCTCCCACCAAACATTTCAATGGCATTATTTATTCTACCTACAGCATAATTGTTTATATTTCCAAAAACATTAAATCCTACATATGTAGCAGAAGATAGTTGAATTAATCCAGAAGCAACCTTGTCAGCAAAACCTCTAGTTTTTTTATCATTATCATAATAAATCATGCTCATAAACTTTTTAGCCCTCTTTACTATATTAGAATCACTAGCTTTTTGTTTACCAGCTCCAACCTTTTTTAACTTACCCTTTACATTAGCAACAATTTGTTGTCCTTCAGATGGGTTGTATGATCTATTTTCTATAACTTTCATCATAGCTAAAAGAGTGTCTTCAATCTCTGCCATAACTTCATAATTTTCAGCCATAGCACTAAACCTTAAAAGATTGTCTCCCATATCTAAACTTAACTCTTCAAGAGAAGGTTGACTTTGAATTTTCATTCTTCCACCGTCTAATTCAGCTTTTTTAGTTTTATAAGTTACTTCATCAATTACACCATTATTAAAATCTATTAATAATTGATTTATATCATTATTTATTTTTTTAAGTAATGCTTCACTTCTTGGATTACCTACATAGAATAAAGGTAGTGTATCAATAGGATCACCGTTTTCATCTAATATAACTTTTTGTAACGTAGTAGTTCTATCCCATAAATTTTTCATACCCCTTGTTGTTTTACCCCAAAGGCTAGCAACTAAAGGACCTTTATCATGCGCACTTCTTATTGTATTGTCTTTAATGATTGGTGTTTTACCTAGCATTTGATCTCTTACACCAGAAGGTAGTTTATTTAAAAGATCATTTTCAAAATACTCTTGCCAAATTAAATAGAATTCTTTTTGAGCTTGAGCTAATGAGTCTGTTGGAGAAGGATTCATAATTTTAGAATACTTAGAATCTACCATATCTATTCTTTGACCATTCTCTACAGCCTCAGTTCTTATTTCTTTATACTTATCTTTAACTACTGGAAATGTAGTTGGTTCTTGTACAGTACCATTAAAATTATTATTGTCATCATAATTAGCAAAATTTATAACAATATCTTTATAATATTTATTTCTATAATTTTGATGTGCAGTATAACTAACACCTCTCTTTTTTTGCCAACTTCCAAATCTACCAACCGGAACCCACTCTTCAAACTTTAATCTTTCTTTTTTAAAATCAGCAGTGTATCTATGGTAATCTCCATCCACATAATCATCACCAACTTTTTTTTCTGCTTGAAAAAATCTTGACATTTCTTCTTTTATAGCTTTCAATTCTTTATTATACTTTATTTCTTCAGCAGTATAATCTTCTAGGTTATCTTTAACAATGTATTTTTTTGGCTCACCATTTGCGTTTTTTGATTTATCTAAGACTTCAGATCTTCTTCTCCAATATTGATAACCAATCTCCTTAACATATCTACCAGTAAACTTATCATCTTTATCAAAGACTAACATAAATCCATAATCTACTTTACCTCCAGGAGTAAGTGCTTCAAGCTTACTAGCAACTCTTCTTACTTGATTATTTCTTGCATCTACTATATCAAAAACTTTTTGCCTATTGCTTTTAAATAGTTTGTCCATAAGCTGTAATAAAGTATCCTTATTTGTTGCCATATCACCAGATGCAAATTCAATTATACCAATGTCATCAGCCATTGTCATCAATTGATCTAACTCTTGCTTTGTAAAATTTCTATTAGAATTATCTACAACATATTGTCTAACATAATTTTCAACAGATCTCATAACTAAACCATCTCCTTCTTGATCACCTCTAACAGTATTTATTAATTGTGCAAGTTTATCCTTTAACTGAAGTTGTCTTTTATTTAAATTAAGTTCATCTTTGTTTATTGCATGAACCTTTGTTAGGCCTTGAAATGTTTTTGCAAGAGCTTCAAAATTTAATATTCTATTTATATATTCAGGTGTATTAAAGTTTTTTGGATCTTCAGCATATTTGATAAAGTCTTCAAATTCTTTAATAGCAGAGTTAACAAGCTCTTCATATGTAACATCAACAGTACCTTCTATTATAGATAAATTAATTAATGCCATTGCATTATCAATATCAGACAATACTCTTTGATTATTTGATGATTGTTTCTTTTTATCTTGTAATAATATAAGTGCGTCTCTTCTTGTAATTAATTTTTCTTTATAGGACTTGATAGTGTTAAATAAAGCTTCATATGTGTTATCATCTAATACATCACTTTGTGGTAATTGCTCTTCAACAGATAAAGGTATTTTACCAGAGATACCTGCTTGTTCTTGTTGTTCTGCTAATCTTTCAGCATAATTTACATCTTTATTAATTGGAACAACTTTGTCTACATATGATCTACTGTATGATACTTTATGGTTAGTTACACCATCAACTTTAAATTCACCAGTAAACTTTTGATTTTTACCAGTTCCTTTCATTCCAACTAATATGTGTATTGTTTGTGAGTCATTTCTAACCTCATAACCCATATTCTCAAGTATTCTACCATATGTATTAACTTGCATATTGTGCTGCATTCTTGTAGAAAGTTTGAATTGATCTTTCTTAGAAAGTGATGGGTCATAAAATACACTACCTTCATCAACAGAATATTGTCTATCATAATTTTTATCTTGAATAGAATTCTTGCTTGCCTTTAAATCAATCACTTGCAGTGTGCCATCTGTATGAACAGCTAACAAATCAATTGTTCCAGCTGTAGATGACATTCCGTCAGCAATAACAACTTGTGGTATTATAACAGCACCTTGTGCTCTATACATAGTAAGTACAGTTTGTATTTGATCCACTGCTCTTGAAACTTGTTCTTGTGTAAGAACATTCATTTTAGGCAATTCACTTATAGGTTTTAGTTCTGCAAGGTGTTCCATGATTTGATCAAAATCATTACCTATATCTCTGTTTATTTTATACTTGTCTCCTGGGTCATTTAGCTTGCCTTTAATTTTCGTTGTAGTAGATGCAAACTCTTCTCCTGTTTCTATGTTTATATATGTATGTGTATCTTTTTGTAATATAACAAGTGGTGTATCTGTACCTGTTAAGGCACTACCTACAGTAAAATCAGAATATTTTTCATTTGATTCTGTAGCTGCATGAAAAAGTTGATCTATCATTTGTGCCTGTGCAGAATTTTCTGCCATAACTTTATACGCATCAACAGCATTTTGCTTACCTGGTGTTAAAGAAAATCTAACTTTTCTGTCAACTGCAGACTCAGTTATATTTTCAAACTCTAAACTACTGGTATTTAATAACTTAGCAATATCACTTAGTGTAGTTCCTGATTTAATAAGACCAGCACTTACAACTAATTTATTACCAACTAAAAAATTATGGAAATCTTTTACAACATCCATTAAAAAGTTTAATAGCTGTGCAAGCTTTTGATACCATCTTTGTGTTGGTTGGCTTTCATATTCTTTATTGAAGTGTCTAGATAATGCTTGTGTAACTAACTCAAGATCTCTATGAGTTTTATTAAAACCTCTACCATCAGTATATGAATCATCTATTTGCTGCCTTAGTTCTGGAAACATTTTTTGTGCTTCAGACAATAGACCATTAAACACACTTTTATTTTGTGAATAAACAGCATCAATAAAAGGATGCAATACTTCCTCTACTGCTGTTTCAGCTGTAACCCTTCCTTTAATAAGTACAACTTGTCCGTTTACATAATAACTATTTACCTTATTAAAAGGTACTTTGGATTTTTGCCACTCAGGAAGTGAATCATAATACTCCTGTGCTTCATCTATTGTTGCCACATTTACAACAAGATCAGGAAACATTTCATTCAAGTGTTGTACAATCCCAAGTATATGTGTTTTGTTTTTGTTATTTACTTGAGGCATTACATCTCTTCTAGTAAACATATTCTCATCAACCTCAACTCTAAAAGACTTAGGTGTTGGGGTAATCATAACAGATTCTCTTGGTACATTCCAATGATCTAACAAAGCAAGAACCTTGTCTCTATTACTATATAACAATCTTCTATCTAATCGTAGTGTATTTTGATTTGTATTATTTACAAAATACTCACCTTGATATTTACTTATGATATTCTTTCTACTAAGATTTGCTAATAAAGATTCCTTATATGTTCTTTTCTTTAGATCAAAAGCAACTTGTTGTTGATCTAAATACTTATCTGTTTGCACAAGTGTAGGTATTTCATCTGATTTATTTGCACTTTGCCATTTAGATATAATACTGTCAACCACCATAGGATTAGTATATTTTTCTTGTAGTGCTTTATATTGTGCAGTATTTTTATTATAACAACTCATAGTTTGATTTTATTTATAACATTCTTTCATATGCTCAATATACTCTTCTTCTGTATATTGATTATTATCATTATTAAGATCTTTTATTATATCTTCAACACTTCCTATTTCTAAACCTCCTTCAGAAAATGGTTTTGAAATTTGAGCTTTTTGGAATCTAGTCAAATCATTGTAAAATTCTGTAACCATTTTAAACTCACCTGGCACAGAAGATTCTTCATTCATAGCCATCATTTTATTAAACTTAGAAATGTTAACACCCCTACCCTCTGGAATAACTGTTTGTTCTCCTGTGTGCATATCTTCATTGTTTTCACTCATCTCTTGAAGTTTTGACAAAGGTACAGTTTTTACACCACTTTTTGTTACATCTATTCCATTTTCATTTGCTTCTACTTGAATCTTAGATCCAAAATGTTGTTCTGCCACACCAGCTGTTGCCATTTTTTCAGCTAAAGCTTCAGCTGTTTTACTTGCTTGAGCTGCTAATCTGTCAATTCCTGTTAAAGGTTGTTGTGCCTTTATAGACTCTTCTAATATATTAAACTCAGTTCTTGGACCATAAACACCAGCCATTGCATTTTGATCTAATGAACCTAGTAGTTGTATCTCTTCATATACAGCCCTGTTACCAAGACCTACATTTTGTGATTCATCCATATTATATAAATCACTTTGATCAGTTTCAGTTAATGGACTAAACAATTGTGTTAGTTTAAAATATCTGTATGTATATTCCCTCTTACCTGTCTCAGGATTTTTTCCTTTTTTTCCATATGCAACAACCAATGGAAACTTAACTTGCTTTATAGTTGTTCCTTTGTATTTTCTTTCTACAACACCAAACCCTCTTTCTTCTATATATTTTGCATTTGAGTTTAATCTTTTAATTTTGTTTTTGTTATAAACATACTTCCTATTAAACCTTCCTTTTTTGCCTTTGTATTTCTTTTTATTAATTGGTACATTTACTAAAGTCATCAGGTCAATTGTCAGCGTCTTATCATTATTATCTAATACAATAGTTTTACCACTAACTTCTTTTGTTGGTTTTGCTTTATCTTCAACTTCATCAGTAGTTTCATCTTCAACTTTTTCTGCTATAACTGTAGGTGATTTACCTCTAAACACTTGAGATAAATAATAAGCATTAGCTCTACTAGATAAATATCCTTCTGTCATATTTTCTGCTAACTCACTAAACGTTTCACCAAATACTCTTTTAAAATCTATATCACTTACAAGACTATCTTTAAATAAATTATGAACTCTTGCAGATGATCCCAGTATTTGATCTAGCAACGGTGCAGGTACAGCACTTAAAAAAGTGTTAGGACCATATTGCAATCCATCTTTAACCATTAAATAGTGTATTAAATGTATTGCGTCAGCACGTGTATTAATATCTTGATATAAATCAACCATAGAATTTTGCATATCTACAAGTTGAGAGTCTGCCATTCTTGACCAAGTATTTAATTGTACTTGGTTAATTCCTGATTTGTTTGTACCGTTAGATGTAGTTTTAAGACTAAGTTGTTTTTGTACAAAGAAGTTTTCTTTACCTTCAGCTTTTAAATAATCTCTAACTCTTAGTAAAATTTTATCAATAGACATATCACCCTGCGTAAATTCATCATAAACTAATCCATTGCTTAATGACATAACAAGATTACCTTGTCCAGTATTAAGTAATGATTGCATATATGCTTTACCAGTTAAATAACTTAATATATCTTTTTCTATTTTTTGTTTAAACTTTGTATCTATCTTTCCTGCATTTAAATTCTGTGTTACAAGATTTGTTAGTTTTACAAATGGCTCTGTTCTTGTAACAAATACTGCAGGGGTTAAGTCTCTAAACTCTTTCCAAATTTTATAATATGTTGATTGAAATGATTTTCCTCTAAATACTTTTCTAACATCAATAGGAACTGATGTTTTACCAAATTGTTCTGTTGTAAGCTCCATACCCAAATCATCTATATCCTCTTGTTTTTTATCAATAGATTCAGTATCTCTACCCATACCAGAAATTAATGTAACTATACTTTGTATTTTAGATGTAGTTTCTTTAAGTTTATGTGCTTGTTGAAATAACATTAACAATGCAATCTCATCTACCCTGTCTTGTTGATTAGGTAATTTTCCGTCTAGTTTTATAAGTCTTATCATTGACTCATCAGTAACTTCTGTAGCAGCTGCCATAGCATAAGTTTCTGGATCATCTAATAGTTCTACCTTTAAGGCACTTTTTACTAAACTCTTAATGCCTGGATCCATTGGGTCATCCTTATTTTCTGCTAAGAAATATAGATTTTTAAGTTTTGGATTATTAACCATTAATATTGCAGTCTTTATACCAACACCTAAAGCAACTAAGTTAGTAACAACGGCAAGTGCATCTTTGTTTAAACCAAGTTTTGCTGCTAATCTTTCTTTAGCATTATCTGTCATTGCTGTAACAAGAGCTGATATAACAAATTGAGTTCTTGTACCCTTTACCATTTCTTTACCTGTCTTAGGATCTATTTCATAGTTTACACCAAACGTATCATAGTTGTGACCATTAATACTAATCTTCATTACAGGCTGTCCTTCTTTATTCTTTTGAATAATTTTTACACCATACTCTTTTAAAAGATTCATTACAATGTTTGGTAATACAACTGCACCAATAGATTTAGCACCAGCCTTATTGTTTGTCCAAGCTTTTAATTTACCTAAAGCATTGTCAACCATTACACCATCTTCATTAACTTTGTTAGCTAACTCTGGAAGTTCAGATTGTATAAACTCCCATACTGTTGTTAATGGGTCTAATACAGCAGGTTCTTGATTAATACCATAATCTCTTCCAAATAGAGGTCCTGTCATTCCATCATTACCAAGAAGTGCAAATCTTTGGTCTAATACTTTATTATTTTGTGCACCTTCATAAGGCATTCTATCCCATGAATTTGTATCTTCGTCATATGTACCAATGTATTCTATAAACTCTTCTTTAGTAACAGGTAAGGATAATAATCTAAGTGCACCAATAAGATCTGTATCTTTCATTGTTTGGATAAGATCTCCTGTTTCTACATCTTGTTGATCAAGAATGCTTCCTCTTTTTCTAAATATTTCAACTGCTTCATTTACAGAAGTTCCTTTTTCTTTTGCTGCATCTCTTTGATAGTTCATGTATTCATTATACATGGTGTTAGTATTGTTTGATTTACCATACTCTACAAACTCTTTTCCTTTCATGTAGAATTCTTTTATCTGCATGTATAGTTTATCAATATCAAAATCCGCTCCAGATATTTCAATTAACTCTTCTGGAAATACACCAGATGATCCATAAAATACTGGAAGAAAGTCAACTAACTTAAGATTAACAGATGAGTGCATATCTTGAGAAGGAATACGTGTACCAAAAGCTTTTGCAATTACATCAGGTATAGGATCTCCTGGTTTAATATTTTGCATTATTTCAGCAAAATGAGGAGGTAACATAAACTCAGAATATCTTTGATCTGTTGGTTCATTGTTAGAGTCATATTCCATTACATTAGAACGTAGATCATCTAAATAAACATCCCCTACTTTTATACCTGAGAATGTTCTAGCTTCAGGATCAGTAAATTTATCAAACTTAATGTCTGGTTTATTAGTCATTGCTAACCATTGATCTGTTCTTATAATATCCCATTTACTTGGTTGACCTGTCTCAGCATCAAGTGCCACCACCTTCTTTATTACTTTCATTCCCTGATCAGAAACTAAAGCAACTGAATGACCAGGCTGTCTTTCTCTTAAAACATTCTTAGAAAAGTAACTCATAAACAACTCTTGAAATTTTTGTAATGTAATAGGATTGTTTAGATCATATTTAGGTGTGCCTGTTTCATCAACTTCAAATAATTCTAAAAATTGTGACTTAGCTTGTGATGACTCAAGGCCATTCTTAGCATATTCTAAAAATGCTTGTAGATCAACAGTAACTCTACCAGTGTCAATACTTCTTTGTATTTCATTTTGAAAGTTTGCAAAGTTAAATGTTAAATTTCTTTTGTTTAAATATTTAAGTTCTACTCTTTGACCAACTGTTTTATTGTATAATTCTCTTACTTGTCCTATAGTAAGTTCTTTTCCACCAATAAATACCTTTACATTATCTGATTGCTCACTACTAATTAATTGTTTAATTTGTCCAGGGTCAACAATTTGAATTTTATTAGAAGGTACTATTTGCTGCAACCTCATCCAACGTGCATCTAAATCTGTAATATTATCTGAATTAACAGGATTAGAATTAAACATATCTTCTGTCTCAATAACATTTGCTCTTAACATCTTAGATGCAGATTCAGGAACAGCTATACCAATAGTTTCATTACCTTCAGATTCTATTTTTTCAAGTTTGATTCTCATATTATGAAGTTCAACTCTATGTGGAAGAGCTTCTCCTGTTAAAGTATCTGTTGTAAGTGCTGGTGTTAAAACAATAGCTGACATTTTAATAAATGTTTTACCATCTGCATAAACTAATTTTTTAGAATTTAAAATAGCATTTAATTGCTTAAACCCTTCAGTTCCTTTTTTTGCATTACCAAAAAATTCTTCCCATGTTATGTCTTCACCTGCTTCTATTCTATCTAGTATCAAAGCTTGTGCACTATTAAGACTACCAAAACCAAACATCATATGTCTAAAAGCTTTTGTTGTCATGTACATTTGAGCATCAGTCTTTTCACTTGTTCCTCCTTGCTTAGAAAATTTCTTTTGATACATTGAATCTCTAAACGTTACAGTGCTAATATTTTTTGTAGGATGCATTACACCATATTTAGGTGCAGATATAAATGAGGCAGCACTTGGTCCTGCAGCATTTTGCATCTTAGCTCTTTTAACTTCATCAACTGCATCTTTTACTGTCATAGAAACATCACCAAGCAATACTTGATTAATAGACATAGTATTTAACATATCATTTAAAAACCATTGCATTAAATTATATTCAGCTTCATTAGCTTTTAAATTTAATAATCCCATAGACTCTTTTGTGGCTGGTGTAATCTTTCCTTTAGTAGTTTTTAATTGCTCTGTTAGCTGTTTGTCAATTTTACTTTTAGCTTTTATATTATTTAATGTGGTGTCAAACTCTTCAAACTCTTGAGTCAAACGTTCATTTATTAGTTCTTTAATATCTATACCAAAATCTTTAATGTTTTTTAAAGCTTCTTTAAATGTTAATCCACCTCTAGCTGAATCTTCTAATAATCTTTTAGCAGTGTTGTCAGTTTCAAAAGTATCAACAACATCATCTTTAAGAACATTAGTTGTAGTACTAGGTTTAATTTCAATAATATTTTTGTCTAATTTACCTAACAAGAAATTCATTTGATCCATAGTCCTTGTGTAGCCTATTATATTATCGTTTATCTTAACCTCATATTTATGAACTGATGATTTATTATCAGAAATGTCAGAACCTAATTCTTCTTTTATAGACTCAAAGTTATTGTCAGAAATATTTTGATTACCTCTATTTGTCACAGTATACTCAACACCGTCTATTTCAATAGATACAGGAACTCCTTGTTTAACACCTACTCTAGATCCCCAGGTACCAGCTTTTAGTAAAATTGTTGTACTTCCTTTTAATGCTTTTAATTCAGCAGCTCCAAATTTTATATTTATTCTATCTAATGAAACAACTTGTTTACCTCTTTTAACTAAAAGCTCTCCTGTTTTAAATAGTTTTGCTCCTTTGTGTTTAGTAGGGTTTGTATCATTAATCTCATTAATAGATTCAAAATCATTATAATTATCTATTGTTTTTTCAGTGTATCCTTCTGTTTTGTTTACTTCTCTTACTATCTTATCATACTCTGTTTCAACTTCACCCAGCATTTTGTTAAGATACTCTTCAGTTATTTTAACCTCTCCATCAGTTTTTTCAACAGCCTTAAGGATAGGTAGTGAAACAAAATCTCCAGTGTTTGATTCAGCAATAACTTTAATATCAACTAATGCAGATGCAAAATCTTGATTAGTTTCATTACCAAATTCATCAGTTGTTTGATAGGTTGTAGTTTTAACTTTACCCGTTACTGCATTATAATCTAATAAATATGAATTAATTAGATTTGATATAAATTCTGCAGGGTTTGAATCTCCAAAAGATACTCCTGGTTTTTTATTTATATCTAAACTATTGTTAGCTTTATAGTTACCATCTTCATCTACATTTAAGTTAACCATTTTAGAACCTATCATTCTTGATATTCTTAATTTACCCTGAGTCACTAATGCTTTAAACTTAGGGTCATTAAGTAAATAATTTGTTTCTAAAAATACATCCGTGTCTTTTAAATTAGTAATTGCATCTTCTGTATTTAACTCTGCAACTTTTTCTAAGTGCATTGTTGGTTGTTGATGAGCGTATATTAAATTACCTTTAGGATCTAAGAATACAGTGTTACCAACAGACTCATCAAAAATAGCATTACCTCTTGCCATTTTTTGTATTCTACTTTTTACATCACCTGTATCAGCTGCAACAGAATCTTCTGACACATCATTGTCTGATACAATATCATCAACATTTAAAAATAAATTAGCTCCATATACACCACCAGAAAAATTATGAGCACTTATTGAATAGATAAATTCTTGAATATCTTCTGCAATAACAGGTTCTGCTTCTGCAAACATTTGTTTATTTCTTGCTTGTAAAGGTGTTAAGTTTTCTAAGTTTGAAATTATACTAAATTTAATATATTCAGGACTTAATTTTATACCTATGTATTGTTGTAAATAAAGAGATAAGTAACCAGACCTAGTATTTAAAGCCTCGTCAGTCATAGAACTATTTTCACCTTGATCTAAACTTTTCATAAAGCCATCTAAAAATGTTCCTGCTTTATTTCTATAGTTTTTGTCTTTAGAAAGTTTTTCAAATACATCTCCATATGCATTACCCCAAACATCTGTTTGACTATTAGCATCATCTTTATGATTTGCAGCATATAAATTAGTAATACCTTTAGAAGGATCATTTTCAGCAAAAATATAATCCACTCTAAATTGTGTAAACCCTTTTATTATTGATTGGAAAAATAAAGGATTACTTATTTCATTTAACTTATATTCACCTGCTGTTAACTGAGTTGATTCTAAACCACCTAATCCTATTTCATTAAGTATTCTATCAACAACAGCCCCGGTTGCTTCATTAGATTGACCAAACATTTCCATTTTAGCAATCATGCTTTTAGGATCATTTGTATTCTTTAAAGATTTTAATAATCCATTATATGCGTCAACATAATTAACTGGTTCATCATACTCTACACCAAATCTATCTTCTGTTCTAATTGTAGTTGTTGCAATAAATTTTCTAATCTCAGAACTTAAAGATTTAAAACCACCAATTTGATTAGCTTGTGAATCCCATTCTTCAGCTGCCTTTACAACTCCTTCTGCTGTAAAGTCTTGCTGTTCTAGTTCTTCTAATTGATCTTCAACTTGAACATCAAACAATGTTAAATATGTAGATACCGCAGTACTAATATCATCAAATGCATTATCTAAACCTTCATAATATTCAGTTAACTCTTCCTCTATATCTAAAAAATCATCACGGTCAGAATAAAATAAATCTTCTCTATCAGGATTGTACCTTTCTATAAATTCATCAATTGTATTTGACAACAATTCTTTTGGATTGTATTCACCAGTAAACTCTTCTGAATCACTAAGGTTTTTTACAGAATTTAAATACATTGCACCAATAGTTCCTATCATTGCATTCTGTTCTTTTTGAGAAAAGTATTTTATTATTTCAATTTTCTTACCTTTTTCTTGAACAATGCCATTTACTATATTTGGTCTAAATACAAACTCTCTTGACATAGGGATTGCTTTCATAGCAATATTAGTTATACCAGATTTATTGTCTAGTATCTCTGCATTAACAAAGTCAGTATTTGTAAATCTATTATTTGCTTTTTCTACAGATTTATATTTACCTGTATCAATTTTATTAAACAATAAGTCTAGCTCATTAGGTGAATAACTTAAAAATAAATTTTTAATCCACTCAAGTATACGTGTAAATAAGCTTTTAACTTCTGATGATGTATTAGCAGAACTTGGATTCATCTTAAATTCTTCAAACCTGTCTGCTAAATACTCTTCATAAAGTGTATCTTCTAGCTCTTGTCTCCCCATTTTTTGATATACAGGGCTTAATTCTTTTAATTCAGATAAAGCTTGTGCTAATGTCTTACCTTCTTTTTTAAGTTCTGCAAGCTTCTCTTGTTTAGCTAATCTTAGATATTTTTTAATTTCAGTTTCACTAAGCAGCATTCTGAATACAGCATGAAACGCTTCATGATATTTGAATGGGTTTAGTTTACCAGTGTATATCTTACCAACAAGATCCATACCTCCGGTTAACTTACCAAGCTCAATTGCAAACGCACCAGCAGTAATACCATTATTTTTTAATCTTCTACCAAGATCTTCAATATCTTCAATTTGTATAAAGTCAGGAAGGTTTTCCTTTGCCCATGCAATAAAAGTATCTATATCTTCAACATCTTGACCATCAAAATTATCTACAATTTTATAACCTAAACTATTTGTAAGTTTTTTAATCTCAGAATTTAAATCTTTTAATGCTTGATCATCACGCCTCTCTTGTCTAATTTGTTTATTTATTTCAGATTTAGTAAGACCTGAATCTTTTAGTTCATTCTGTCTTCTAAGACTAAACTCTTTTTTAGCTTTTTTAAGTTCTTTTTCTTTACGGTTTATCTCTGCTATAATTGTTTCATTATTAGACTCAGCTTGGTTACCATCTTTGTTTTTCTTTTTAGCAGCTTCTGCACTAGCTATATCACTTTCTTGTACAAGAGGTCCTATATTTTTTGCATCATGAGCTTCAACTACCATTTGCTCTTGCCCAGTAAGTTCTTGCCTATTTAAAATCTTTTCTCTTATACCTTTTAATATACCTTCTGGTATAATATCAAACTCTATATTAAGTAACTCTGCAAATATTTCATCTGTTAATTCTTGTGATTCTGGGTTAGTCTCTTCAACATCTTCTGTTTCTTCAATTACACTTGATCTTTGTGGTTCTACTAATTTATTAGCTTGAAGTGCAGCTGAGTCAGTATAAACAAACTGACCTTTTATGTTTTTTCTAATCTCTGGAGCTACTGTAGCTGAAACAACACCAGTAAGAGAATCAACACTTGTAATAATTTTGGGCAAGTTATTA